>Ga0208701_100059_pt1 | contig 54904 bp, 44 predicted proteins | sample DeeseametaMP1482_FD_184188 | JGI IMG/M metagenome (GOLD analysis project Ga0208701, IMG submission 184188) | Marine microbial communities from the Deep Pacific Ocean - MP1482 (SPAdes) | ecosystem: Environmental > Aquatic > Marine > Oceanic | place: South of Fiji, South Pacific Ocean | collected... | reverse complement strand
TGAGGGAGCCCTCCCCGCATGCCACAGGTGGGGAACCTGTCTGTGCAGGTCAATAATTGTTTCGTGCAAGTTGCAGAAGCGTTTGGGTTATACTCAGGAATCGAACCTGATACCACTTTGATAAGGACAAAGTGCTCTACCTAATGAGCTAGTATGTAAGCTTCCAAAGTCGGGGCACGAAACAAAGGCTAAGAATGGCCCTTCCGAAGGCACGCGCAAGTTGGAGAAGCGTTAGTAACATAACCGATTCGTGGTTCAGACGAAGGGCTCATTGGACGAGCGTTGTTTGTAAGCTTCTCGGGGGTTGCCTGGTGCGGATTCGATTGCGGATTGGACATCGAGTTGGCCGCATCGGGCCGCCGGACCGAGCGCCGAGTATTTTTATACTTCAGCGAGGGCCGGTGGACCGAGGTGGCTGGCTTGATGTTCAAGACGTGGTCGAATTTGTGCCAGGTAACCCCATGTGAAGGTCGCGTGTTCAGAAGGGGGGAGCTGCGTGCTTACTCAAGGAGAAGCACTCTCCCTTAATCTTTATGAAACTGTATGAAGGCTTTGAGTCCGGACACCGTTGGTGTCCGGGAGGTTATCCGTAGACCGCCTCGGGCCGCACGATGACCGTTCCGGAGGGTCGACGATCCACTACGTAATGCTGTAGTTTCGAGAAGTCGAACTCGTAGAAACGGGCTAGCGTTTCGAGGATCTGCCTGTCACTCGCTCGATTGCCGAGTGCCAAATCTTGCTCTCTCACATCGTAGGAGCGTCCTTCATAGCGTACGTGTATCATTTTCGTCAACCATCCTTTCTATTCGGAATCGAATCGATTCTCCGCGCAAGTTTTGAAAGCTTTGATGCACTATCTATCGCGTCTACTATTCCGCCACAACCCGTTGGTCGAGTCGGTAGGGTTTGCACCTACAAGGCCTTGCGGCCAATAGATCCTAAGGTGTATGTATGCTTTCGGTGTCAGGTCGCGGAGAGTCAAACTCTTTCGATATTCCATTGGTTCATTCGTTTGTTGCGGTCGTTGTGCCCTTGAGCACTCGGTGAGTGGCTTTCGTTGTCTCTTCAGGACAACAAAAAACGCTCACCTGGGGTGGTCTGGTCCACGGGGTGAGCGCTACTCGCTGCGTTTGCTATGTTCAGCAAAAAATCAGTGGGTAGCGCGGCCTCCATCGGTACCGAGGATATAGCATCCGGGGAACATCGGCTGCCAGGATAAGCCCTGCACCGGCGATTCGGAACTACGTTTGGTATGTTGGTTAAACAGTGTCATGGTCTTGCTTTAGACGAGTGTTGATGTTTCACACTCGAGTATTACTCTACGCGTTCCAATGTACGGGTTGAACCAGAATCTGTCAACCCTAGATTTGAAAAAAGTTTGTGGACCCTGGGATGATTTTCAAACAGGATCATTTTAGAACCGCGTATCGACGGGCTCGCCGTTCCCTAAAAGGTATAGACGCGAGTGTCCGGATCGGGCACGAAATCCGGCAATAGGGACCGGGCGGGCGGTTCGGGCGCACCATCGGAGGTGAACGCGGTGGTCATGATCTTGTCAATGTGGGCGTACAACTCGGGGTTCCTTTTCCTCAGCTCCGGATTGGAGTTTCGAGTCCTGAAGATTTCGCCCGCGTCATCTTTGGGGTAGGTCAGATAGGCCTCGACAGCTTCAGCGAAATACTCCCGGACATTCTCGGAAGCGCGGTCCGTAGTAAAGACGCTCTCGACCCCGTCGGTCTTCGACCTCTCCAAGTCCCGCTCATAGAGGGCGTCCACGGTCTGACGATGCAAGGCTCCAAAGCCGGGAACCGCCACCATTCGGTCAAGCACATGGTCGAGCGCGTGACCCACCTCGTGCAAGACGAGTCGATAGTTGCCGACCTCCACCGCCTTCTCGGGGGTGAACTTTTTGTGCAACAAGACCAGCCGGTCTTCCGCTCTATTCAGGCCGAGCGAGGCTTCCACATATTGGGCCGTCGTCTCTTTGGCTGTTCTGAGCCGGTTCTCCGGAATCGCCCGCCCCTCGTGATAGGTATGGGGAAGCAAGAAGAGCGCGTCCGGAAACCCCTCGTTCAACTCCTTGAACTTCTGCTTCCAATCGGAGAGATGCTCCGCCGGGATCTCTTGCTGTTCAGCAATGTCTTCCGGAGCGAGTTTCTTGTTCGTCACCCCGTAATGAAACTCGAGCCCGGCTTTTCTCAGCTCTCGGGTTGTCTTCTCCGCAAACTCGATCAGAGACGCAGCATCGGTTTGCGACATCTGCTGCTTGGTGATATCCCTGGCTCGTTCGATCTCGGATTGATAGTCCGCTTCGGTCAGATGCCGTAGAGCCGGAGACATTTCCAGCGTCTCTCCATCGTCCAAGATTGCAACCTTTACCCCGTAGCCGTCCAAAAGGTCTAGCACAGGCTGCGGGAACGCCTGCAGGTCTTCCTGGACTTGCGGATAGTCGCCCGGCGCGATGGAACGCGCCCGAGCTTGCGACGAGTTTAGGGTATTGATGCGCATCTGCTTGCATCACACCATGCGCGCGTGGTTTTATGGTTGCCGTCATGTAACGTTCGAACAAAATGTGAAATCGATGTGCTTGTTTTGTTCGAATTCCGTTTGGTAGACTTAATCTACAGATTGGAGTTGACACCCGTGAGCGATAAGTTAGAACGATTTAAGAGAGAAGTCAGAGCCGACCTTCAGCTCGTCTGGGCAGGCCAGGCAGACGGCAACAAACGATTGAATGAGATGTCCCAACGAATTAACGACTATGGTAAACAGATCGCCGAGCAAGGCCAGCAAATCGCCGAGCAAGGCCAGCAAATCGCCGAGCAGGGTCAGCGAATCGCCGAGCAGGGTAAGCTAATCGCCCTTCAGAGTACTGTCATCGCCGACTCTATGCGAGAGACCGCTAAGCTTGGTAAAGAGGTTGTCGCCATCGGTGAGCAGACCGTGGGTCGCCTAAAGCAGTTTGACCGTCGATTCGGGAAGTTCATCGACGCGTTGGATGAGGAAATGGAAACGAAGGCCCCCCTCAATCGCCTGGAAGCGCTCGAGCAACGCGTTCGCGAGCTAGAAGACCGGCAAGGTCCGGCCGCCTAGTGCGGAACGTGACTAGAACAATCAAGGCCCGCGAATTTCGCGGGCCTTGATTGTTTTGAGTTGGTGGCGACTATTCTCTAGAGAACTTTTACCAACTCCACTAGCTTCACGAACTCACTTCGATACCCGCCCCGATCGTCCCCCAGCGAATCCCGGGCCCATTCCAGCGCCCCATCAAAGCTACTATCACCTTTGAACTCTGAATCGCGAAGTAGCATGCCCACTGTGGCCACGCTTGCCGCAAACCGCAAATCCTCGGATGATTTCGCGAAAGCGACCGCGTCTGCCTTGACCGGAAATTCGCTCAGCTCACTCGCGTCTCCGTCGGGCGCCTTGTAACGAACCTTCACCAGAGCCAACTCCCCCGAACGGGCCGCATCGGTGGCTGTTCGGCCACCCTGGTATCGAAGACCGGCATCGTCACTCTTCCCTGGTACGATCTCGTAAAGCGCGGTCACAGTATGACCAGCACCCATTTCGCCCGCGTCCTTTTTGTCATCGGCGAAATCTTCGTTGTTCAAAACACGATTCTCGTAGCCGACCAGTCGATACGACTTGACCTTCAGAGGATTGAACTCCAACTGGAGCTTCACGTCCTTGGCCACGGTCACCAGAGTTCCGCCCGCCTCCTCCACCAGCAACTTGCGTGCCTCAAGAAGCGTGTCGATATAGCCGTAGTTGCCGTTTCCAGCGTCAGCCAACTGCTCCATCGAGGAGTCTTTCAGGTTGCCGGTTCCGAATCCGAGGACAGTGAGGAAGATGCCGGTTTCGCGCTTTTCCTCGATGAGGCGCTTCAACTCGCCCCTACTGGCCACGCCCACGTTGAAGTCTCCGTCGGTGGCCAGAATGACACGGTTGATGGCATCTTTCTGATAGTTTTCGGCAGCCAGCTGGTAGGCCAACTCGATACCGGCTCCCCCATTGGTAGAGCCACCGGCCGAAAGCCCCTCCAGAGACTGGATGATCTTTTCTCGCTGCTCGCCCGAGGTCGGCTCCAGCACCATTCCGGTGGCTCCGGCGTAGACAACGATGGAGACCGTGTCCTCCGGCCGAAGAGTGTCCACCAGCAGCTTCAGACCGCTCTTCAGGAGAGGTAGTTTGTCAGGACTATTCATAGAGCCCGACACGTCTAGCAAAAAGACCAGATTGCGAGGCGGAACGTTGTCGGTTTTCAACTGGGGAGCTGCCAGACCCACCTGCAAGAGTTGATGTTCGGAGTTCCAGGGGCAAGTGGAAAGCTCGGTGGACACGGAGAACGGCTCGCCCTTTTTGGGCATCTCGTAGTCGTAGGTGAAGTAGTTCAGCATCTCCTCGATACGAACCGCATCCTTGGGCGGCTTTTCGCCTTTCAGGATGAAGCGACGGATGTTGCTATAAGCGGCGGTGTCCACATCGATGGAAAAGGTGGAGAGTGGGTTGGAGCCGACTTCCTTGAATCCGGTCTCCTCGATGTGATCGTAGCTTTCCGTATTGAGATGCGGTGCATTCACCGAGCCACCGCTGTATCCCACCCCAATTGTTTGGTAAATGCCTCCACTCGGGCGAGCTCTGAGAGTCGGTTTGGCTGGAGGCGGTGGTGGAACGGGAGCATCGTCTTGCTCTTCCTCGTGCGTGACCACCTCAACGGGAAGACTTGCCACCACGCTCGGCATATCGGCGGGAGTGGCGACCAGCACTCTATTCCGACCCTCAAATTTCATCAGGTACTTCGACCCCTGGGTGGCTAGCACTTTTCGCAGAGCTTCCTCCCCCGGGACGTCTTTCAGCTTGAGAGTGACAACGCCCACAACGTCAGGACCGAGGTGAAGCTCGACCCTCATCTCCTGAGCGATCGAACGCAAAGCGTCGGCCAGGCTCTCACCCTGGAAATCTCTTGTGATAAGAACGGATCTCGCGGCAACGGCGTGCCACGTCAAGAAAAGTAAAAAGCAGAGAAATGCGATTCTTCTAAACAATTTTAAACCCCAATCATCGAATTAGGCTTCTGATGTCGGAGGTTGGAAGAGGTTTATTCCCCTTTTTCCGATTCTTCTCCGAAACGCCCGGTGAAGTTCGTCTCGCCTTTGACTTCCGGTTTCTCCAAAAACTCGAAGACATTGTCCAGCTTGGCGGCGGTCAAGAGACCCGTACCGACCAACCCGACGGCCCCCGTGGCCAAAGCACTGAGCACTCCTCCGGTGATGGCCCCCATAAGCGCACCGGCCACTCGACCGGGCCATTCTCCCCATTTGCGACCGGCGGACTCGTGTACTTTAATAGCGTGACCTTCGGCGGGAGCCAAAAAGAGCTGCTTGAGACCGCGGGCAACACGGCCCTCCAAGAGACCCTTTAGCGGAGAAAGATCGGGGTCACCGGGCCCTTCCGTCTCTGCCTTCTCAGGTTGGCTGACTTTCGCTTCGTTTTCAGCGGAAGCAGCTTTCGCCGGACGCGGTCCCTCCTGTATCGACTTCTCGGGGTCCCACTCTCCATCGGGTTGCTGCTCGTTGTCGTTGGCGGGCGGTTTGAGTTCGATCGGCTTCTCTTCATCACCAACTAACCCGTTGGCTTCTAAGAAATCGTCGACGACCTTGCTCAGGACTTCGATCTCTTCTTTGCTTGCAGGCATATGGGTGCCGGCCGCGCTCACTCCACGCCAACCGGCTACCGCTCCGGTCACCGTGCCGACAATCGCGCCGAGTCCGGCTCCCAAAGCCCCACCGACCACACCGCCGGCGATGCCGGAAGCCACGCGCACCGTACCCCTGAGCAAACCGACCGCTTTGGAAAGCTTACCCGGCTTAGTCGTCTTCTCTTCCAGGCTGTGCAGCGCTTCCAAGCGTTCCTTCTCTTGGCCCAACTTGTCCGTCTCACCCAAATCGACGGAGCCAGTCGCGTAGTCCTTCAGCTTTTCGATAGCTTTGTCCAGCGCGCCGGTTTCGGAGAGGCGAGACACCTCGTTGATCAAGGTGGCGGTCACTCCCCTGTGAAGTGGAGCGTCAAAGATCATATCCATGAACTCTTTGTACTTGGTCTCCTTGAGAAGATCGGTCTCGCCCATCTTTTCGTTGAAATCCCACTTGTCCAAAGGCAGGTAGAGAGAAGGTCCGCGCCGCCCTTGGTATTTTTCCGTGACCTTCTGATCGATCACCTGAGCTTCGGTGGCCTCTTTCAACTCTTTCATCGCCTGTTTGAGCTTGGGAGAGCCGATCCGAGCGTCGCCGGCGGCGTGGTCCAGCACCTGGAGCAAGTCGCGATTGTCCACATCGAACATGACGTTGATCAGCGGGTTGATCCCGTAGCTGGGAGCTCTGGCTATGCTCTCCTTGAGATACTCGGCATACTTCGGCTCGGCCACGGCGGCCTCGAAGAAGCCTCCCAGGGCCTTCTGAAACCTCTTGGCCTTGTCCGGTGAGAGGTCGTAAGCCCCGATGGTGTCGGCGTGGTGATGCTCCTTGCTTCCGCCGATCATCGCGGGGGCCACGGACCATTCGTTCAAAAGGTGCTCGGCATATTCTCGACCCGTCGCTTTACTGGTCTTGGGGTCGGCCAGATATTCGAAAGTGGAGAGAGGATTGGAACCGGCCATCAACTCCGGCGAAGCGACCAACGTCTCAATATCACCGGTTTGGGCCAAAGCGTGGATGAAGGACGTATTCCCCATCAAACAACTGACCAGCATCAGGTTGTCGATCTTGGGCCTTGTCCCGGTCTCCTTCTCCACCCGGTCCATCGCCTTGGAAATGGCACCGGCGAACTTGTCCACCGGCATGGCTTGGTCGGCAGCTGAGTTGTTGTGCTCCCCATCGGGCAGCAGACCTTTCTCGGCTCCCCCGTGGCCGCCCACAAGAAATCGGATGCGCTCGTCGCCCATGTTGGATCTGACCGTCTCGTAGACAAAGTCTTCCAGCACCTTGGGATCGCTCATGGCCGTCTTCGAATCGAGACGCTTAAGTTCTTGCATCTCCCCGTTCTGGGCCCGGTCGATTCGGAGATTCCGCTTTTCCGGAAGGTCGCTTCGCATGGTCACGATATCGAGTTGCGGAGAGGAGCCGATAGCCGTGATGCGTTGGGGCAGATCGTCGTAGTTCCCCTTCTCGATGGGGTCGAACGGCGACACGTGATAGAACATCATCAGGTTGTCGCTGTCGGTCTTGGACCCGTCGAACTGTTCGGTTTTTGGGCTGACTCGCCCCGTGTCTTTGAGCTTCTTGAAGTCGTCCAGACTCTTGAGTTCGTGAAGGTCCCCCTTCCCGTCGAGCGCCACCAGACGGTGACCCTGACGCAGCTGGAAGAAGGCAGCGCGGTCGTCTGCTCTGATGACCATGCCTTTCATCGGCCCGTGCGGCTGTTGGGTCATGAAGATCGTTTTTTCTTCCGAGAGTGCTTTGAAATCGCTCTGGAACGACTTCACCTCATTGTCGGGAGTCTTCTCCCAACCAGAAGCGATCTTCATCTCTTCTCTGCTCAGGGTGAGCGGCAGAGCCATGGGACGCTCGTCCTCTTTGAAGCCGACGTCGACCGACTCTCCCTTAGACAGCGCCTCAGCCAATTGGCGCTCCATTTCCAATTTTGAGGAGCGGTCGAACATCTGGGCCACCATTTGCATCTTGCCGGGCTGCTTGTCGCTGTCGGGCTGATGCACCGTCACCACCAGACCGGACTCTTCGGCCATGGCCAGCTCTTTGACCGCCTTGGAAGTTTCCGGGTCGGCTGTGGCCGCGAAAATGACGGCGTTGAAAGCCTTGCGATGAGGCTGGTACCGGCCGTCGGCCCTTTGCACGACGACTTGGCTTCCTCGATGAAGAGCGATCGCCGCCCCCGCGGGATCGGTACGAAGCTGTTCTCCTCCACGCTGGAAGTAGAAGCGTGTGTCCGCTTTACCTGCCGTCTCCAACATCTGGTGGAGCTTCCCTATCTCGGAGTCTTTCTCACCACCTGAAACGAGGCTGGCATAGAGCGGGATCTCTTCCTCTTTGCGAACAGCAAGAACCACCGACTTGTCTTGCTCTGTCTTGAAATCCACCAGAGCCTCGAATCCGCCTTTGAGGTTGGTACGGATCCGCTCCGGCTCGCTGGTGCTCGCTTTTCTTCCGTGATCGGCGAGCTGTTTGAAAGCGCTGGTCAAGAGGTCGTCGGGACTGGCGTCGTGTTTGACCTTGGATGCTGCCGAGGCCGGACCGGCGGACTTCTTCTTCGGGCTCTGAATCTTCTTTTGATGGGGAGTTCGATTAGGACCGTTCAGTTTCATGGACACTCATTCTAATTCAAGCAGCTTTGAACTGTCCAACCCGCCGGCTATTCGCTCCGAGTCTTTGACCGAAACTTTACAAGTGGGAGATCTCGCTCGACCCCAGAAGGGCTGGAGACATTTTCTGAATTGGAGTTTTTATCTATGTCTGATCTCAAAGTTGAAGTCTTGAATGCCGGAGACGGCGCTGTCGCCGAAGCCGGCCAGAACGTCTCGGTCCACTACACCGGATGGTTGACCGACGGCACGAAGTTTGACTCGTCCGTGGATAGAGGCCAGCCATTCCAATTTCCGCTCGGCGCGGGTCGCGTGATCAAGGGCTGGGACCAGGGCGTCCAGGGCATGAAAATTGGAGAAAAGCGCAAGCTGACCATCCCTCCCGAAATGGGCTACGGAGCTCGAGGAGCCGGCGGTCTCATCCCTCCCAACGCCACCCTGATCTTCGAGGTGGAGTTGCTCGGCCTCAACTAGAGGGCGTGTTGACATTCAGCTTTCCGAGCTAGACGTAGAACATTTTTCTCTCCTTTGAGTCAAATTTTCTGCGGAATAGTGGACCTATTTAAGGAAAATTTGACTCAAAGGAGGGGGAAATGGGCAAGTCTAGCGACAGAAAGTTGAATATCAACACGCCCTACTGAGCCGAATTGGAGAGCAAGGATCTTGAGGCTTATCTAGAGGCCTTCCGCTCAGACGGAGAGTTTGACAGCGAAGGCTTCTTCACCCTGGACCGGCAAAAGGCGGTGGGCAAAATCGCTCACTACCTGCTGCCCGACGAGGGGATCTGGATCTTAAAGACCGTACAGGCCGCTACTTTCTTGAACGCGCGCGAACTGCGCATCAAGGAGGTGGGGGCCTATTCTTCTTTGCGATATGAGCTATCCGAGGCGATCAGTCCCGGCGCTCTGCGAGAAGGTCTGGTCTCTGAAGCAAAACGCGACGACCTTCGAGGCCTATGCCAGGCCCTACGCTCCGTGGCGCTCGGCCAGCAGCGCTTGGTGACCATCACGCTCAGCAGTCGAGCCGGCATCACCACTTTCCTATTGAACAACGGCCAGGTCAACGAGAGCGATTCGGAAACGGTCGCCCCCCCGCCGGCGCGACCGTCGATGCACATCCTGGTCCAGCGAAAAGTCGAAAATACAGGCCCGCTCTTTCAGGCGGGCAAGGAGGCATTGGAGTTCGCGAGCAGCTATCTCGAAGGCCAACGTAGTCCCGAATACGAGTATCTCATCGACAGAGCCCGGGTCTCACCCGTTCCGCTCTGGCTTAACGGTGTCCGGATCGACGATATGAATATCCCCTGGTACTTGGGATCGGGCGGCAAAACCTACTACGTAGGAGCCTTGTTTGCTATGAGCCGAGACTCGGAAGAGAACTACCTGCGAATTCCACGAGGTATTTCCAGGCGTGGTTCCGGTAGTTTCCTCCCCGGAAATCACGGTCCGCTGGCGTCCATGAGTTTTATGGGCAATACGAACGCCAACCTCCTCTTAGGAGTCCACTACTATACCAAGCGCGAATATGAGGGCACCGTATTCAGTCGGATCCACCTGGTGAAAGACGGCATCCTGGTAGACTCTACCACCAGCGATTTTCAATCCACGATCGGTTTCGATCTCATCATCTCTCCCCCTCAGATTCGCACCGACCTCAGCGGTCTGAGGGCAAACATTCCCAGTTCGGTCACGAGTCGATACCGTCGCTATCTAGCTCAGTTTCGAAATCCTCTCAAGAAGCTTGCTCTGTATCTTTCCGGTCCGTCCTATCAAGTTCGCTCCTACCAATCTCCGGCCGAGTTCGAAGGACTGGAGTTCAGCTCGAAGCTCCGCATGTTCGCCGCGGGTCGACTGAAAGTGAGAAGGGACGCCGGTCAGAGTCTGGAGTGGACTCTTTCCCGCGCCCCTTTTAATGTGCCCGAGGTTGGTAAGTTCCGCTAACTCTAACGGCAGTAGGGTCTGCGATAGACCCGACGGTACGGTTGATAGTATCCACCGAAGTACGGATTGCCGCCCCAGGCGCCCCAGCCGGGATATCCCCAATTGTTCCAGCCACCCCAGCCGTAGCCGACACCGATACCCACGCGGGTTTGGGTGCGACGGCGGGAGTCTTTCTGGGCCACGATCTGGTCGCGCTCTTCATTCATGACGGAGGCCGCTTCCTCCAGCTCCAACATCAGGAGATCCAGGCTTGCCCGTTCCTGAGGGTCTAGCTGCAGCGGACTCGTGGAAATCCGAAGACGCCGGGCGAGCGACTCCAACTCCACTCGAGCGTTGGAGTACTCATCGACGTTGCCCGACTGGATCGACTCCAAGAGTTCGGGGACTGTAGAGACCACGCTGAGTAGGTCTTCACGGACCATATCCTCAGCCCAGGTCGACTCGTTGTTGACGGTCGAATCAAGCTGTTTATCGACCGAGACATCTTCAGTTTGCGCTTGTGCATCGGGCTCTTCCAATTGGGCCAGAAAGGCCCGAGCTTGGATGTCCAACCGCTTCAAATGATATGACGCCGACTCGGCCAAAGCGGCCTGAGCCAGTATGCTGACACTAATAAAGACGAGAAGTATGCGACGACTCAATTTTGTTCTCCGATCCTACCCTGCCCATTAACCCATGAATTGGCGGATTTGTTGCTCATGACCTGCAGCGAAGACGACACCCTGCCTCTCGTCTAGTAGGAATTCTGATTCTCCGAAAAAAACTGTCTCAGCTCAGGGGTGGGAGGAGAAAAAATGAAATTAAGAAGATGTTTGCTTCTGGCTGCGGTCGGAGCACTGTTGAATTTGGGAATCTCGGGGTGTGGTAACTCCGAGGAGTTTGTTTTTACTCAAGGGGCGGTGGTCAATCCAAACGTCCCTCCGACGGCCAATCTCGACAACTATTTGTCGGTGGGGAACGCTCCACTGAGTATTCCGGCGGCAAGAGGCGTGCTGGCCAACGACCAGCTTAACGGGGGAAGTATCTCCTCGTTTCAGTCGACCGGCACGGCGGGCGGCACCGTCCAGCTCGCCGACGACGGGAGCTTTATCTACAATCCGCCTTTCGGATTCACCGGCAACGACACGTTCACTTACACTTTGGCCAACTCGGCCGGGGAGAGTTCGACAACGGTCACCATATCGATGCAAAACCTCGCCTTCTTCGTGGACAATACGGCCCCCGACGGCGGAGACGGTAGCTTCAACAGCCGATTCAATATGATGAGTCAGGCCACGGCCGCAGCCGGCCCTAACGATTTCATCGCGGTCTTTCGAGGCGACGGCACCAGCGACGGCTTGGCGGGCACTATCCAACTTCAGGATGGACAGAAGCTCATCGGCGAGGGAGCCGGATTCACTGCCGACGCGGCCCTCTTGCTGCGGTCCGACGAGGTGAACTCCCAAACTATCCTGCCCGCGGGTGACCCGGCCGTACTGACCGGACCGGTCCTTCTAGCCGACGGCAACCTCGTGGCCGGCTTCCTTATCGACGGCTCCGGTAGCGACGGAATCTTCGGAGACTCGATCAACGGAGCGACCATCGAAAACAACGAGTTCCAAAACTACACGGAGTCGGGCGTCGACTTTCTCAACGCCTCCGGCAACCTCCAGATCCTTCGCTGCACCTTCCATCAGGTCGCGATGCGGGACGGAGTGACCTTGAGCAACACCAACACCGATGCCGACCTCACGCTCAACGAAAATATCTTCACCGACGACGGAGCTGAAACCAGATCGTGTGCTGATATCAACGTCTTGGACGCTAACTCGACCCTCGACTTTGTTTGCAACGACAATCAGGTGTTGTTCGAATCCGAGCTATGGTTTCGAGGCTTTTTACTTACCTCCAACGGAACGAGTACCTTCCGAGCGGACGGCAACATGATTCAAGGAGACGGCATCAGCGGACTTTCCGCCGCGACCCTGGAGTCCACCGGCACCATCGATTTGACCTGGACCGACAATTCGATCGTGGGCGGAAAGGAAATGACCGTAAGCGCTTTCGACGGCTCGCAAATCGAAGGTGAAATCCGGGGCAACACGGTCGACACCGAGGGCGAACTTAACCAGGAGGGGATCGCTGTCTCGCTGGCCGACGACAGGGTCGACGGCGACGGGTCGAGCGCCAACCTCACCATCGTCGAGAACACGTTGACCGGAGCCGAGAGCGGACACGATAACAGCTCTGATCAGGGCGACCTGGAATGCGGTATCACCGTTCAAGCCCGCAGCAACTCGGTGTTCAACTCGACCATCGAGGGCAACGTTATCAGCGGATGGCGCCACGGAATCTGGTTTATCGGTGAGGGCTTCCTCTTCTCCGAAGTCTCGATTATCAACAACAACGTCTCCAACGCCGAGTACACCGGAATTCTGGTCACCGTTCCCCAGGTTGATATCATCGGCCAGCTTCGGGCCGATATCCGCATGAATACCGTGACCGGGAGCGGAGAAAGCGGAATCGACGTGATCGCCGGGCTCATCTCACAAGTCGAGGTGGCTCTCCGAAACAACAATGCGACCGGCAACACGGGTAACGATATCCGCGTCGCCACGGTCGAGACGACCGCCGAGATGTGCGCCGCCATCACGGGCAACACATCGGATGAGCTTGTCATCCAAGCAAACGTGGGTTCTCTCGGAGTAGAGCGACTGGACGTAGCCAACGGTGGTCCGCTGCAAACCGTCAACACGATCACGGCGGGTATGGCGACCATTATCGGGTCACCTGTGGGGCTTATGCCCGATACCTGTTTGGGCTCGCTGATCGACTAGCGGTTCGGGGGCCGCGGGCGTCAGGTCCGCGGCCTTCGAGCTTCATCCAGGTCCCATTGATGAATGCAGCCCGCCACGGCCGCCGTTGTCTTCGGTCTTGGAGCTATTTCACCAGACCGGAGCCGCCGGCGATATGATTTAGATCATACTCCTATCACTCGTCGTCTTCCGCGCCCTCAAACACAATTTTGACGACCGCCGGGGACTTGCTGTTGTAGCTGACTTTATGCCAGTTGATAGGTATGGGCGTGATGCTGGAAATCCAAAGAGAATAAGTGTCGGCTGTCTGGTCGGTAAAGCTGTAGTCACCGGCGCCCGGATAACCGATGTGAACCGCGTACTTCCACCACCACATCCCGTCTGCCGCGACCCGAATCTGCTGTGGCTGAACGCCCAAGGTAAGACGACCGGCATCATCTGGATTGCTTACGAGATCGATCATTCGGTACACGGTGTTGTCTACAGGCAAGAGGCCACCGGTCATCTCGAAACTGTCGTCATCCGTCTGGTCCGGCGCTTTAAACTGTCGGTAGGCAAACTTCTCCACCCCTGTGGGATCACTCGAGGTAGCCTGAACGCCGGCCAGCTCCGACTGCCCCGCCCGCAGAAGATTTTTAGTCGGTGTCTGCTCCGTGGCGATCTCGACATAGCAGGGCTTGGTCAATTTGCCGAAATCCACAGTTTCGTGCAACCGGTCGGACCCGTCATAGATCTCAAGGTCCATGGCGCGCTCGTTGTCGGAGTCTAGGGAAAGCTCGAAGCTCCCATCGGCGTCGGTGCGCCCGCCGATATCCGCCGGCTTGTCGGTGACGCCCTTGCCGTGGGCGGAGACCAAATTGACCTGGCGTTGAGCCGCCGGGACACCGTCCCGCAACCAGATCTTGCCGAACACCTTCTCATTGGTTCGGCCGTTGGCGCTGCGAAGCACAAAGTTCTTGGCTTCCGCACCTGTCTCGACGGGGCCGTAGAAACAAGTCGCGGTAAACGGATCCCCCTCCCTATCCAAGCCTAAGTCGTAGACCCCGCTCAACAGGTTGAAACGGAACGTGCCATCGGAATTGCTTACCCCCTCGTGCTTGGCGTTGCTTGTTCGTTCGTGCACCACGACTCTGACCCCCGATAGTCCGCTTCCGCTCTCATTGACAACTCTTCCGGTGAGAGTGGTCAGATTGGCGGGCAAGACCAGACCTCCCGCCTGCTGGAAATCGGTCGAACTACCACATCCTACCAAGAGTGTGGCCAACGCGGCCAGGAGAAGTTTCCTCATAAAGTTTGTCCTTCGATTGCTTAGAATCCGGAGAAATTTCACTCACCAAAATCTTGTCCTGCACCCCCTGAGAGGGCCCTTGCTTTAAGTGGCAAAGCTCAGTGAATGGCCAACCTCTTAGAGTCTCAATCGGAGCAAAAAACAAAGTTCGGATAGCTGCCCTTGTCGTGGAACTCGCGACGAGAATGTGTGCCGAGAGCTTCTTTGACCCGATACCGACTTTTGTCAACGGACTCCTCATCGCTTTGGTACCGATCTCCAATTTTGCTCTTTACCGAGCTCTCCACGAAGACTCTCTGGTGGGACCGAGGGCCTACATCTTCTTCAACGGCATGGCTCTCGGAACGAGTTTCTGGTTTCCCAGGCAAGATTGCCCGCTTCAGCGACGGACAACGAGAGGTTGTGGTGGGTCGCAAGGAGCGACGATAGGAGAGCGACAGGACCGGTAGTGGGTACTTACCCTCCGAAATGCATCACACCACCCACAAGCCCACCGACAACCACCATGAGGCTGGTCAGCATGACCAGGCCGTCATGCGTGGTGACGGCGAGACCTATCAAAAAGATCGCCAGTCCTGGGATCGCTGCCATGAAGGGCAGAAGCTCCAACGGTGGAGTGCAGACGGCTAGAACGATCGCCAGGACCGCGGCGAACCTTCTAAACGGCTTGGAGACAAGAAACTCTAGTCTTGGCTTGAAGAACCTTTCCACTTTCTCGACCATCCTGGCAAAGTTGTCCAGACCTTTGACGGCTTTCTCTCGTTTGACTCCTTTGTTCCGTAGAAACGACGGCAGCCAGATGTTGTGAAACCCCGCCAGCAGCTGAGCACAGATAAAGACGACGAGCAAGGCCAGGGCCGTGGGCACACCTGGGATCCCCGCCACTGGCGATATCATCAGCAAACCGATGAGCAATAAAGGTGGCCCGAGCGAGCGTCCCGAGACGGTCTGGACAACGTCATGCAGGGTAACCCTCTCGTTTCCTTCGGTCTCTCTCTTCAACTCATCGAGAAGATCGGATATGGGCTGTGTGTTCATTTTCCTATGTTAGGAACTATCACCCTGGGGAGCACAACCAACCGGGTTCCGAGAGAGGTATGCTTTCGGATACCATCTCTTGTTCAAGGTGTTGGCTCCTAGCCTTCGAAGTCCAATCTGTGGGTGTCTGCAAGAATACTGGGAATATATTGTGACCGACCGGCCGCCGGAAAACCAACCGTTTCTTGAGTTTCGGGGCCACGGCCTCGGCATCCAACAGATCCCCAACGCTCTGGTCCACCTCTACCGAGCCCAGGTAGGGCGAGCCGACATCTGGCGCCAGCGACTCGATTCCTCTACCAACTGGGCCGTTGTCACCGTGGCCGCCGGACTGACCGTGACCTTCAGCGAGCCCACCGCCAGCCATCTGGTCTTGCCGCTCAGCGCCCTTCTGGTCACCCTCTTCTGGGGCATCGAGTCTCGACGATATCGATACTTCGAGCTTTGGAGCTACCGTGTGCATCTGCTAGAGGAAGCCTACTTCGCAAAGCTCTTATCACCCGAGTTGGTCAGCAATGAAAACTGGACGGTGGAGTTGGCCAGAAGCCTGCGCGAGCCGCACTTCACCATTACTCTGGCCGAGGCTCTGGGGCGGCGATACCGGAGGGTTTACGTCTGGGTCTACTCCGTGCTCGCACTGTCCTGGTGCATCCATATCTGGCTCCACCCCTTCCCCGCCACCAGCCTCCAGGAAGTGCTCTACCGACCGATCATGGGATATATTCCCGCCTATGTCGTCTTGACCATCGGATTCTTCTTCTACTTTGCTTTGCTGGCGTTTGGGCTCGGCACGTTTCGGATGAGAGAAGCCAGCGGTGAGGTCTTCCGCTCCCGGCCCGGCGAGCCGGAGGAAGACCCGCCCAAGGAGTAAGGCACGGTGAGCGGCTACACCAGCGTCGATGTAAGAAGAGATTACCGGGCGGAGTTTTTTGAACCGGTTTGGGTCCGGAGTTGGCATCGAAGAGCCGGTGATATGGCGCAGTTTCGAAACGCTCTTCGGGAAGCCCGGAGCTGTTCCGGGTTTGGGGTTGATGATCCGTATCAGATTCGTGTTTCTAGAGATACGGTGACGACACTGACTGCGGGGAATGGGGTGACTCTGCAGGAGCATCTTCGGACGCCGGATTTCTGTCCAAACGAGGAATTGATTCGTAAACTCGGGGAGCAACTTTGCCTTGCGACTGCGAGGCTGCACGACGGAGTGGGTGAGCGACACGGAGCGCTTTGCCCCTTCAATGTGAGGGTATCGGAGGAGGGCGACTTTTTGGTTTGGTCCGTACCCACTGCGAGGCTAGAAGGGACGCCGGATACTCCCGGATCCAGTGCTCCCCCAGGAGATCGTACTTGGCTGCGGCAAGCCGGACGGATGGCCAAGCAACTGCCGACCGGAAAGGCGGCAGATACTGAGTCCCGTCCCCAACTGCCCCGACAACACAAGTTAGACCGTGAGGAAGACTATCGCGCCCCCGAGGAGCCCAACGGCAGTTTCCTGAGCGACGTCTACTCCATTGGCGCCATCCTTTATCGCGTCCTCTCCGGTGAGTTCGCACTCCCAAGAATTCATCCTAGACCGTCCAAGTTCGAGCGCCTGGCCTTCGAAGACTTCTCCCAAGAAATTTCCGATATCATCTATAAGGCACTCCAGGCCGACCCGTTGGACCGCCACCTCGGCATCAAGAAGCTCGCTCTGGCTCTCAACCCCCGAAGCAGAATAGCCGAACTCGACATAGCCGGAGCGAGAGACCTCGTACGAGAAGGCTTGCAACACTTCCACGAGTCCAAAATTGAGAGAGCTTCGGAATGCTTCATCGAGGCCAGCCTTCGAGACCCCCTCAGCGTGGCCGTTTGGAACAACATCGCCGCCGTGAAGATAAGAAAGGGCCAGTGGCTGGACGCCGTCTACGAACTGGAGAAAGCGTTTAAACTCTCCGCCACCCATCCCGTGATCTGCAGCAACATCGCCCACTGCTTCCTCCATCTCAAGGACAGTGTCGCCGTCAACCACTGGGCAGAGCTTGCTCTCACCATCAATCCCTGGCTCGTCCGACCAGGTCTCTGCTTGGCCGAACTCGCCTTGCGAGAGAATCAACCGTATGCAGCAGCGAGCTACGCGAGGCAAACCGTGATACGTGCACCTCACAGCCGTATCGCAAGACTTTGCTTGGCCAAAGCCCACGAAGCGCAGAAACAACACCAACGCGCTGAAGAAGACAGACAACACGCCTATTCGCTCGACGAAGAACCGTTGCTCTGGGATACTCTCATCGACGAGGACAACGACCCGCCCTGGGGACCACTCCGCGAAGAATCCGGCCCCGGAAGCTCCGGCCCGGACGGCGACGAGACCAGCGGAGTGCCAAAGACACCCTACAGTCCCAGGCCCAGTCGTTCGGCCACCCGTCCGTTTGAAGACCGACCCCCGAACTGAACGTATTCCGGCCGCTCGACAGTATCGATCCCCAGCGGGCTGAAACTTCTACGTGGAGTCGTTCGCTCGGTCTCTCCGGATAGTGTACTCGGGGCACACTCATGATAGGCGACCACAAGCTCGAAAAACACTCCCAAACAGCTCAAGCCTAGAGCGCTGAAAGCCCCATATGACGGGATTTGTCGACCCGGCGTCGAGTTTCTTACCACGAAATCTTTCGCGACCGGAAATCGGGGCTAGAAATGCGGTCGCCTGGACTTTTGTTCAATGCGAGGCCTGAACTCAGGACCCACGCGGGTCGGGACTATCCGGCAAGTCGAGATTCCGAGTTTCTGGTCGTCTATCCCAAGTGTCGTGCAAGAGAGACTCCCCAGAGGTCTTATACGCCAATGCAATGGCCCGCAAGAGCGTTTTCACAACCCGGCAACATCTCACGCTCGATTCTTGCAGCCTGGTACCTGAAAGGGTTTCATTCCGAATGTGGAAAGTCGAAATCGAGTCTATCTCAGAGAGGATTTCGCTACTTTGGCGCAGCGTTTTGAAAGCGGCAGCATACTGGGACTCTTTCCGGGAGACGTCCTCGAAGGACGATTCCAAGTAGGCCAACTCATCGGCTACGGCGGCCAGGGCGTAGTGCTGAGTGTCAACCACCTGGAATGGGCTCGAAGTCTGGCCCTTAAACTCCCTCTCCCCGAGGCAGTGGACTCGCCCAAGAAAACGGAACGCTTCATCAGAGAGGCGGAAGCCTGGATTCGCCTCGGCGTCCACCCCAACATCGTCCGTTGCTGGTTTGTGCGTCGCGTCTCCGGACTGCCCGGGCTGTTCCTGGACCTCATCACCGGAGGTTCGGTGGAAGACAAGATCAAGTCCCGACAGATCGGTGCGCCGAACTGGGAGCGCATTCTCCAGGTCATCACGGAGGTGGCGGAGGGTCTCTCTCACGCTCACGGGCTGGGCATGATCCATCGCGACATCAAGCCCGAGAATCTTCTGATGACGGCCCAGGGCAGCATCCGCGTCACCGATTTCGGGCTGGTCAAGAGCGTCGACCGCGGCGATGTCCGCTCCCCGTCCTCGGGTGAGGGAGGCCCGAGCGATGCAGGGGCCACCGGCACCGGAGAGTTCCTCGGAACACCGCGCTACGGCGCGCCTGAACAGTGGCACAAAGGGATGCGGATCACGCCCGCCACGGATATCTATGCCGTCGGCGTCGTCCTTTTCGAGCTACTCACTTCGCGCCGACCGTTCGACGCCCCACGGGAAAACCCGGACCCCCTGGTGCTCATTAACCGCCATCTGCAAGATCCCGTGCCTCTGCCAAGCCAATTCCAGCCCGATATTCCGGAACCGCTGCAAGCCCTTTGCTTGAGGTGCCTGTCCAAAAATCCGGCCGAGCGCCCCCAGAACGGAGCCGAGCTTGTGGCCGCCCTTTCCGAGCTTCGTCAATCCTACACACCACCGGCCCCTCTCCCCGAAAAAGACCGCCCGGCTCTGCTCAATAATGCCGGTGTGTCTCTCATCTCCCTCGGGCTCAAGGAAAGAGGTCGTGAGAACATTGAGAGAGGTTTGCTTCTGCAAGCCGACCACCCCGAGTGTACTTACAACCTGGTACAATTAGAAAGACGCTCCGGCCAGATGGGCGAAGTCGAAGCCTTGCAACGTCTCAGGCGAGCCAATGCGGTCTTGCCTCTGGCCTTGCTTTGCATCGAGGAAGGGCATCCGAAGTTGGCCTACCAGGTGCTCAGAGCCATCCCCGACGAACGTAAAACGGGGCTGCTCCATAGAACTCAGGGCGACGCCTTGATGTACATGGGCGAACACGCCAAAGCAGCCCTTTGCTACCGGGAAGCCTCGCGGCTCCTCCCCGGTGACCGGACGATATTTCGCAGAGGGAAACTGGCCGAGGAAGGTACGCGTGACTTTCGTGGACGCATCCTCTTTCCTCGGAACGAATCGGTTCATCGGGCTCCACTACCCCAGCAGGCTCGGCTCCTGCCTATCAACGAGAAAACAGTTCTCCTCATCACGGAACGTGAGGTCATCGTACAAGATGGATCTCATCAATCGGTCGCTCGTCCGAGCGGTGCGAGCACCCCACAGCGAATCTGGCAAAACGAAATGGATTTCGTAGTCGAAGACCAGGTAGGGTTCGAAATCTGGAATAAGGCTGGTATGCGAGCCGTAGGGCGCTCTCCCGGCAAGGTACTGGCGGTCAGTCGCTCGCTGCAATTTATTGTCTTCTTCAACGGACGAGAGGTCATGCTTTTTGACAACACCGCCAAAAAGTCCACGGCCGTCGGTCTCGCGGGCGCCGCAGCCGGCACCAAAGCGTGCTTCGATAGCGGACAGACATCGCTCTACATCCTCTCTCCCGAAGGTAGACTCGGTCAGCTCGACCCGCAATGTCGAGTTGGACCGGTCGATTGGCCCTCCACAGTGCCGGACCCCTCTAAAATCATCGTCATGGCGGTGCACGAAAAGGGTCTGGTGGCGTTGGGCTCCTCCGACAAACAACTCCTCTTGCTCGATAGAGCCAAGCGAACGCTGATAAGACGAGACCTGCCTTTCCACCCTGAGACCCTGGAAATAAGTGCGGAGGGAGAATCCGTGCTGGTAACGGGAAGTCATCTTCACGGGGCCTTCGACCGCAACGGTAGACTGCTCTATCGGGGGAAAGGGGCATGCGCGCTCGACCAATCGGGGCGCTTTCTCCTGACTTGGAGCAAGTCTCTCTGCTTGTATGCTATGGACCCGTTCCACAAACTGCGAAGCTTCAGCGAGCAAATTCCGATGCCTACTCAGATCGGTTGGGAATATGAGGGCATCAGAGCTGTCACCGCCGATGACAACGAGCTTCGAATTTGGGAAGTCGATGAAGACAATCGGGTCTATGAAAGGGAGCTCCTCCTAACACCGGGCGAGACCTACGAGGATCTTATCGCCAGCTACGTCCAATACCAAATGTCCATGCGTGAGGCTCTCCAGGCGAGAGACAACCGACGTTACGCCGATGCTTACGGAGCTCTCTGCGACGCTCGGTCAGCCCGCGGCTTTCTACAGTCCGAGCAGGCTCTCTCACTCAATTGGGAGCTGAGCGAACCTCTGGCCAGAGAGGGCCTGGAAGCGCTTTGGGAGCGAATCTTTTATCGCGGCGTCACGGCCGCGGGCATCAGCGGAGATGGGCGGCTGCTCGGTATGGCGCGAGGCAAGCGGTGCGACGTTTTGGAGTTTCTCGGAGCGTCCACTCGCCCTCGGTTCAGCCTGGATCTGGCCTCGCCCGTCCTGGCTCTCCACTTCCTCGAGTCTTCTATCCTGATAGCAGAGAGAAGTGGTGCCATTCACGTTCTGAATCAGGACGACGGTATTGTGCAGTCGACCGTTCAGTTGGAGATGAGAGACGCCTGTGCTTCAGCCTTCCAAAACGGCCATCTGTTCGTTTGGAACAAGCAAGGTGCGGTTCAAGGCTACGACTGCGCCCATCAGCACCCTACACCAGTTCGCCAAGCAGAGAATCCCGTAGCCGGTTTTGTCGCCCCCCTATCCAAGGGCCTGGTACTTTGCGGCGGACCTGAGGGAGCGAAAGCTTTGGACCTGAACTCCGGACAAAGTCCCGGCGTCATCAAGCTTGGCGATGACGCCTGCTTTCTTCGAGCCGTAGAAGATGAACAGGTCCTCATCGCGGGCTACAAAGGCGGCACGGTGGAAGCTCTGAATCTCAGGTCTGGAAAGCGACTGTTCGCCCTGGGACGGCAAGGTGCCCCGGTCACCGACGTTACTCTCAGTTTGGCCATGGCCTACGGAATCGCGACAAGCGGCAACGGACACCTCAGCCTCTTCGACGCCAATAGCGGGGAAGAGTACATCGCCTTCACCGCTCACACCCAGCCGATCATCGAGGTTGAGGTGACCCAGGACGGAAGATACCTCACGACTCGCTCGGCTAATGGACAGTTTCGGCTTTGGGAAACATCCTGGAAGCTGGGTGAGCGGAAACAGGCGACGTCCATCTCCTGGCTGCCCTCCGCCGGAGCTTTAGGTAAGCTGGGTAAACTTCTGGGGCGATAATTTGTCGCCGCCGTGATGCTACTCAGGAGTGTAGACCACCGCCAGGCGCCTGCCGTCCGGCGACACGGCTAAGCGAGTCACCCCTCGCAGTTTTATCGGGGATACAATTTTTTCCCAATCGCTCTGACTGTTCGCTCGCCCTCGTACCAAAGTGAATCCGTTCCAAGTGAGGATCTCGTCTTCGTTGAGCCAAGCGTAGTCTTGAATATCGTTCGGAAGAGCTCGAAGCGAGGTCCGAGTGCCCGACTGGAAATCGTACAGGTTCAGTCGATGGCCTCCCTTCGTCACCTGGGTGTAGCTGACGGCATCACGGCCGGGCACTTTCTGAAGGCATCGCCCGATATCGCGTGCCACCAACTCGGCTTCGTCCGAGCCCCACTCTCCGACTCGCAGTTCGTGGGGCTCTCCCAGCACGAAAAGCGCGACCTTCTCTCCGCTCCAGGCGTGATACCCCACGGGCTGGATGAGAGGAAACAAGAGCTGGAAACCGGCATAGGGAGAGAACGTCCAAAGTCGCTGGGTGTCATCCTCCTCCACCACCACGGTGGAGAGGAGACCCTGCGAGTTGGGAACAACCGTGGGCGAGTACTCACTCCAATCGCTGGCTGTGAGGTTCTCCTCTCCCGATTCGGGGGACCATACCCAGAGGTCGGCATTTCCATCTTCGATTCGGGTGAAGTAGACGCGCTCCGAGTCTTCGCCAAAAAACGGCTGATTATCGTAACCAGGACTCTTTGCGAAGACCCGTGGGTTGGTTAGCTCTATCGTGCCATCGACTCCTGAGATATCAAGAAGGACAATGTCAGAATTCGGTGGCTCTTCCGCCGGCGCCACCAGAACCAAAGACAGCACAAGAAAAAGGGAGCCTAAAATACGTCTGAACATGGTCGAGACTTCCGAGGTGAGAGGGATAGCCCTCCAGCCACGCTAGGACTTTCAGTCCGACTGGAAAATTTTAGGAGGTGCTCAAGAAAGTCTGGCAAGAAGACGATCTGGGCGGCAAGATCTCCCATCAACTCAGAGACATTGCCGATTTGGCGCTGTTCGAAGGCTCCAAGCCCGGGACTCGCGCCTACATCCCCGTCCTCTCAGTTGCCGTTCTCGGATTGGGTTGTCACCACGACCACCCCTATTTGCTGGCTATGTTTGCCATAGCCTGGATTCTTGCCGGTCTGGTGCGATGGTGGGTGCCCCGACAGGCCATCAAGAGACGTCTCGAAGACCCCGATCTATGGAGAAGCCGATTCCGATGGTCGATCCTCCCGACCGCGATCATCTGGGGAGTGTTTTCGATGTTTGTGATGGTGACCTACGGCATCGGGTGGCGTTCCGTGATCTGTATTTTCGTGGCCGGTGGCCTGACCACCGGAGCCACCGCCGCCTTCAACCTGGACCGAAAGCTCCACGGCAGATATGTACTCTCGGCCTGGCTCCCGTTGCTGATGGGGCACCTCTCCCACGTGGGAAAGGCGAGTGGCGCGATCCCCCTCCTGATCGTCACCTTCTTCTTCATGCTGTATCTCATTCGACTCGGTCGCGAACAGGGAGAGCGATACTGGAGGGGATTGAGAGACCGCCTGTTCATCACCCAATTGGCCGAGTTCACAACATCGCTGGTCCCTCTCGTGGGGGTCGAAGAACTTCCTCACAAACTCGAGCAGGCTTTGGAGCCTCTCATCAACTTCTCCCGAGCTTGGACGGGCCCGGGAGAAGAACCCTCCAACGACCCGACTCTTTCCGTCTCGCTCGGCACCACCGTCGGCGGTCAACTCTTCTTCCACCTGGCCGGACCGGTGCCGTTTACGGCGCAAGACCGCCACATCCTGGACGCCTTCGCTTCGCCCGCCGGCAACGCTCTGGACCGCTCCCGGCTCTTCAACGAAGTCCAAAGAATGGCCCGCTACGATTTTCTCACCAACGTGGCCAACCGTGCCCATTTCTTCGAAAGCGCTCGTGAAGTCTTGGGCGTCTCCAGACGACTCGACGACAAATCCGGCCACCAGACGAAGCACTCGGTCATCTTGCTCGACATCGATCACTTCAAGTCGGTCAACGATGTTCACGGACACGACGTCGGCGACGAAGTGCTCAAGGGCGTCGCGACCTGCTGCCAGAAATCGCTGCGAGAGGTTGATGTCTTCGCTCGCTACGGCGGCGAGGAGTTCGCCGTCTTCCTGCCCGGGGCCAACCAAAGTGAAGCGGCTCTGCTCACGGCCGAACGGCTCAGGAAGGCGGTGAGCGATCTCAAATTCTCGGTCCCCTCCGGCCCTATTTCGGTCACCATCAGCCTCGGAGTCGCCCAGGTCGCTCCCAAAGAATCTCTGACCGACACACTCAAAAGAGCCGATGAAGCGCTCTACGAATGCAAGCGGTCCGGGCGCAATCAGGTGCAGGCGGCGCCTTTGAGAGAGTAGTCGTCTCACTAGATTTTTCCACGTGGGAAAACGACGGTCTGTTTGCTACAATCTGAGTAATGAAAAGGCACCGGCAGAAGCTTTTGAACCTCCTCGTACTAGCGATCGCAGCTATCGCCGTCAAGCTGAATTACAGTTCGGTGGGTCAGTACCGCGTCGCTTCCACAGAGGAGAGCGGCGAGATCATTCGAGCGTATCTGGAGGCGGAACATACCAACCCACTACTGGTCTCTTCCTACTTTGGAATTGAGTCGGTAGCTGGACTGAGCGCGGAATACGCCCGTGGGCCGGCAGATTCATTGGACATACCTTCTGGACTGATGGATTTCGTGTCTCAAGCGTCCAGCGAGGGCTCCTTACCTGACTTCGTTCTCTCCCGTTATCCTTCAATAACACCTGCAGAAGCGAAAGCGCTTCCCAACACTCGCTACTACGAAGAGATGTTTAAACGATTCTCGGGCAACGTCTGCGTACAGGTATCGCAACCAGTTGTCAGTTCAGACGGTATTGCCCTCTTCGCCTACTCCAGATACTCCGGCGAACTCAACGGAGACATTGGCTGGGTTGTCTGCGGAAGGACTAACGGGAAATGGACCTTTCAGCAAACTAAACTTGTTTTGATCTCCTAGCCTCTATGCCGACCGACGTCAAAACCCAACTCCGCGAAGCCCTTGAGCGGTGCCGCGTCGTCATTCTCTCCGGCCCACTCGGCAGTGACATGGAAAAGCTGGCCAACCAGGTCGCCGAAGAGTTGTGGCCCAATCACCTGCGGTCCGCTGCCGTTCACTTTAGCAACTCCAAAGCGGCGACCGGTGAGGTCGTCTTGCACGAGCTGGAAAGGTTGCTAGGGGCTAAAGACCGATCAGCGTTTCTCTCTCTGCTGAACGGAACCCACAAGATACTGATTACTTGCGACCGAGACTGGCTCCAGGATGTTCAAAGCGTTCTGCTCGATAGACCGTTCGTCGTCATCTCTCTCCCAGAAGTCGTGGAACTCCCTTACGTGCGTGAACTCAGTGCGCGGCTTTCCGAGAAACTACCGTTGAGCGCGCGCGAATTTCGAGAGCGTTTACGAAAGGAGCTACCGAACCTGGGAAAAGCGATGGCCCATCCCCTCATCGTGAAATGGTCGCTTATGGAATGGCTGGACGAACAATACCGGACTCACTCGCGATGCATCCGGCTGGTGACGGCCGAGCAGTCGATCACCTTCCATTTTCGCCGAGCCCTGAGAGCCTGGGTCGAAGAGACCGCCGCTTCCGATCTTGAGGAGTCGGTGAGACTGTTTCTGGCCTGCCTGAGAGACAAGCGAATTCGTCCGGCCGTGAAATACGACGTCCTGAAAGTGCTCTTCCAGTCGAACTCATTGCCTGACATTCTCGACCGGACTCGCTCCGATCTCTACAGCAACAGCCGCGCTCTCCTCAAAGAGATCTTTCAGTTCATCAAGCAAGAGCGGGTGCCGAATACGTCGCTCCTCGAACTGGTCAGGTTTCTCGACCGCAACAAGGTCCTTTTTGATAGCTACGACCATCGCTGGGTCCTGGACATTCTTCACTATTGGTTCCAAGGAGTAACAGACGAGGACCCCTATCCTGATGGTTCCGAAGAGGCGGCGTCTTTAGCGAAAGAATGGCTTGAGCGCTTTGACAGCTACGAACTCCAGGCGCCTTTCAAAGAGTGTCTCAAACTCCTTGCTCGCATTCCCTTGCACTCCAAGGCTCTGCTCGAAAGGATCGAAGCTGCTCGACGCTACGACCTCTTACAACAGGTGACCAGGGAAGAGCCGAGCCTTCTCCCGATCTTGAAAAGAGACTTGCCTGAGCTTGCCTTGTTTCGGGCCAAGCCTCCACCAGAACCTGTGGAGGATCCTCCACCAAAGCCGGCGGAGAAGCCTCCCAGAAACCCGCCCAAAGTAAGGTTGGACTTCCGTCCACCGTCACAACAGCCCGGAGATGCCCTTGTCAGGTGGGCCCGCGCACGACTGGTCGACGGCATCGACGGAGACCGCCCCTGGCAGTCCGTACTCGAGGAGGCGATGGAACTCGAATACTATCCATCTGACCTGGTCTCTCGAGTAGGAGTGAGACTTGTCGCCGCCATCTGCGCGAGACATCGCTGGAGCGAGACAACCCAACCTCAACGAGAGTGGATCCTGGGCCGGCTTGAAGAGAGCCTTCTCCAGTCCTTCGATGACTGGTCCGTGAGCAATCAAGCTCAGAAATTCTTCTTCTCGCCGGACCGTCAATCCGCCCGAGCCGTGGTCGCTCTTCTAGGGCAAAGCATCGAGAAGACTCACCGCCGGCAGCTGCTCAAGCTCCTACCTCACTCCTTGTTCCACCCCTCCGAAGAGGTTCGCCGATACACAGCCCTGGCTTTGGGCTCAAACCGCCGGAACCTTGATCCCGAACTCATCGCCAGATGCGCTTCTGCGATAGTTGAGGAGGATCATCTGCGCTCGTCTGTGGACCGGCACACCTTGTCGTGGGAGCTTTGCAAGACTTTCCTCCACAGAGCTTTCGACGCGAAGCTCGCCGGACGGACAGCCCGCTTCCCTGAGACTCGTCTCAGACTGAAACTGCTGGCTCACAGCGATCCCGGCAACTTTGAATCTGAATTCGAAATCGATCGTTTCTTCGCCAAACTCGAAGGTCGACTTTCCGAACCTCGCTTCATTCTTCAGGCTTTGCTCCAAGAAAACGAGAAGACGGCTGCACCGAAAAGCGATTCATCCCGGTCTGATTCGCAAGCCAGACCTTTCTGGGAAAGGCTCAACGAGGGCTTATCGAGTCAGAAGAGTGCTGGAAGACAAAGAACGAAACAAACTCATTTCCGAACTCTTCACTTTGCGCAAAGCCACCCCCGAGGCCATCAAGTCTCAGCAATCCCACGCCGAGATGACTCGGTGGCTCCTCGGTTTCGGGCCGGACACGCGATACAAACGCCTCATCCTAGAAGACCTGGACATGACCCACCTGGACCACTGAATGACCCCGGGGTCCTGCATATTTATTCACCCGAAAGATGCGAGTAGACGCCGAGGTTCCCCAGTCGGCTGATCTGCTCATCCAAAAACTCGGCTGTCCCTTCCAGAGCCTCGGCCGTGTTCTTCCGCCTGACGGAAAGCGTCTTGTGCAGCGAAGACTGCAAGTTGTAGGCCTGCACGTGGGCCTTCTTGGATTGGAACATCTCTTTGGACCAGCGATAAGAAAGCGAAGGTAGATGCTTCGAAACGAGTTCCGACAATTCCAGGATCTCTTGGCGATACTTCTGCAGAAACTCTCGAGCGATGGGGCCACGCTCCTGAAGTTCAGGGACCTGGGCTACCGGGACGAAACATCTCAAAGCGACCGGAGTCTTCAGCATCTTGCGAAGAGGCTGGTAAAGGGCGATCTCCTTGACGCCCATCGAGGTGCGGAATGTGTCGGCAGGAAAGAGTGGAAGAACACCGACCACCACCCCCTGATAAACAAACTCCAGCGCGGATTGAGCCCGCTGAGATCCGGTCAGAACGATCATCCCACCGACAGTAGGTTCGGCCTCTCCCCAATATAGAAAAGTGTCGGGGAGCGTCAACTTCTTCTCTTTATACCAGCCCTGAGGTATAGCGGTGGCGTCCCGCCTGTCGACCGGACACTGAAACCAGGGAGAATCGGCTTCCACAGGCAGGTCCCGTCGACCCAGACAGATGGGCAGATCTACCGATGCCGCATCGTAGCAGACCTCCCGAAGCTTTCGAGGGAAGTGGGCCTCCCGGGAGTCCAGAAGCCGACCATCCAGACGCACCGGAGAGAGCCAGCCGCACTCTTGCAGGGTGGTGATATCTTCAGCGTACCAAAGGGTCTGTCGCGAAAAGCGGTCTTTGAGACCGTCTAGAAAACCGCCCTTCGTAGAACGCGTGGGAAAACGCGCTTCCAGGCGAAACATTGGCCCTTCCTCAGCGGCTCCGAACTCGCGCCCCTCACCCTCCGTCCATTCAGCTTTACTCGCTCCGACCCGAAGGCTTACCTGAGAAGGCTCAAGGAGGACCAGATCCCGAAGCGCACGGCCCAGACTCGGAAACGACTTCAGCAGCTCCAAAGGGCCTGGAAGATCCGGATCGGAGAGAGACACTTCCACCACAATCCCAGTTCGGCCGAACTGAAAGTGCACCGGCTCTCTTTGGGAGCTTATCTCGCGGACGGCTAAGAGTAGCTCCAAAACCCAGGAACGGTTCGAACCAACACTCGACCAGGCAGCCCACCCCTTCGACCAGTCCGTGACCTCGGGTTCGCCGACCTCAAACCCCGGGCTCCTCTGTTGGGCCTCCAACTCCAACAGACATTCCCGAAACCCCAGAAGACGAGACATACTGCCGACACTAGTCTTCAGAATCAACCGGTGATACCAAAACCATATATCGATTCCTTTGCCGGTCATGGCGGCGACCGGCGCCCCGACGGCCAGCCCGGGTAGGACTCCACCCAAAGCGACGCCTGACGCAACGGCCGCGGTCGTCCCGAAAAGAAGAGCCATCGGGTTGTCCAAGAATCTCTGCTGCTCCGGCTTCAGCAAGCGGCTAAAGAACGATTCCGGACAAACCAGAAAGAGATCCCAAAGCCGCACTAAATCACTCATCGCCGTCGCCAACACAAGGGCACTCAGCTCCTCGCCTCGACGCACCTTAAATCCACTCAGGTCCGTTTCCGAGCCGGAGACGGCGATATAGATCTCAAAGCCCATCTTAGTGAAGAACTCCGGATTGCCGTATCTAACGATCGGCTCTTGCAAGAGGACCCGGTCTACTTCCACGCCGTCGCAACAGAAGACGACCGAGCTGGTGACCGACGACTTGATGTTGAGAACCGCTCCCATGGGATAGTCCGGCTGATAGTGAAGAAACATCTCTCCGGCGGGCACATTTTGGCGGGCGTAACCCTGCCCGAAACCACGACGGCGAGGCAGAGCTTCCAGTCCTTCGGTAGTGGGTACTCGGAGCTTCAAGACAGGTCTTTGAGCCAACACAGGAATAGCCGCCCAAGCCAAACTAAAGCTCAGCGCGTAGAGCGACTTGCGGTAGGTCATTTCGTGAGTCTTTGCGTACCGCAACTCCGGTTGCCTCCCGTCCACCTCCACCGGCACCGGCGAACTCCAGCAAACCTGATAAAGCAGCTTGTGCAGCGCCGCGCGGTCCGACCGAAGAAGCTTGATCACTCCCCCGCGCACCTTCAAGCGCAAGCCGTTCTGGGAAAGAGAACGTGCGGCCAGGGCGCTGAGTCTTCTTTCGCTATGCTCGTAACGATAAGCCTCGTGCTCTTGCTCTCGGAAAATCTCAAGCTCGAAGGACGGAGTGTCCTCTCGGGCCAGGCTCAACAGAGCCGTGACGAGGTGGTCACTCAAGGTCGTCACCTTCGTCATGTCGCGAAGGACCTGTGAGGCCGTACTTGGCGGTAACCCGGAGACGAAGACTTCCGACTCTCGCCTTCGCAATTTGAAGGTCACCGACTCCGCCTCGATGGCGTTGGCCCACTGCACGATTTTCACGACCCAGTGATGGGGTGAGGGCAAACGGAAATCGGAGAGCCGGGAAAGCGCTCCCACCGTGTCGACCCGAAAGACGTGCTCGCCTTCCAGAGCACCCTGCTTCCCAGCCTGAATCAGGAAATCTTCGAGAGCGGAGGAGGCCTCTTTCACAGAGCCCCTGGGGTGATTACAGCTCGCAAAGGGAAATGGTCCGAACCGATCTCCGGACCTGTTTCACACTCAGAAACTGTCCACTCCTGAGGCACAAAGATGTGGTCGATCGGGATACGCAAAACCACGTTGTCGGCGGGCCAGGTGGGCAGAAGACCGTGGCCCTGTCTGGCGTCTTTGAATCCACTCTCCTTGAGGGGCAAGACTCGCAGGTCCCAGCCTGTGGCGTTGAAGTCGCCCATCACGATCGTCGGCTTGGTATCTTGCTTCAAATACTCCATTAGGGTTTCTACCTGAGAGTCTCCCATCCGACGAAGCTCCCCTCTTATCGGTGGAGGAGGATGCATCAAAAGCACACGATAGCTTTCGAATTCCGCGAGCAAGGCCGGAAATGGAGTATCGGCTCCAATCAACTCGGAGCGGATCGGAGCTTCTCTCGACAGCAAAGCAAGCCCAAAGTTTCCTGTCCTGGGCTCTAAGATCGCGTGTTCAAAACCCATCTGCCGCAACTGCTCTTCGTGCCACGAACTCACCTCGAGCACACCCAGGATATCCGCGGGGTGCTCCTGGAGCCAGCTTTGCACCCTTGTCAGATCGCGATTGCCGGAAAAAACGTTCACGACAGCCACCGAGACAGAAGATTCTCCGGGCGGGGCTCCGCCTATCGGCAGATAGGATAAAAAGGTGAAGGCCACCATACAAGGGACAGCCACGAAAAGCAGCCTTCGCCGGCCCGAGAACACAAGGACGGGTGGGACACTCAGAACCACCAACACCACTAACATCTGAAATCGAAAAGCCGACATCAGAGTGAGAAGATACGGCTGTTGCCAAAAGGTGAAAACGATGGCCAACGCCACCAACGCCCAGAGGCCGCCCCAAAACCTCTCGGCTAGACTGAGGGGCTGCCTGTCCTGCTCTTGGGCCTCGGACACGCTTAGTCTTCGCCGGTAGCGGACTTCAGAATACCCTGGGCGGCTTCCAGCACTTCCGAGGAGTCGTGAGGCTCCATAAAAGTTCTGCGGACGCAAGCTTCACACATAAAGTGCATCTGACGTCCGTCTTGGTGAGAAACCAACTCACCCACCTGGCCGCATCGAGGACACTCTCGGAGTGTTTTCTTGCCAGTCAGCTTCCGCACGGTCTTGGCCAGCGGAAACGGAAAGTTGATACTTTCCCAGTAGTAGATGAGATAAGCCATAGCGCCTAGCGGCCCGAACAAGCAAAGCGCGCCAAGCCAGGGCAGCGGCCGCCTGTTTTTAGCCCAGTCGATGACCAGAACGACATTCAGAAACCAGAGAAGATAAAACAGCCTCATAGACCGAGTCGTTCGACGAGATGCTCTACGACTCTTCCCCGCAAAGGGTGGCCACCAGAAGAGCCTTGATCGTGTGGAGACGATTCTCGCTTTCCTGAAAGACCACCGAGCGTTCCGACTCGAAGACGTCGTCGCTGACTTCGATACCGCAAAGTCCATGCTGGTCGTGGAACAGTTTGCCGGCCGGCGTGTTGGTGTCGTGATAAGCCGGAAGACAATGCAAAAAACGGGTGTCGGATCGGCCGGTGGCTTCCATCAGCGGCATGTCCACTCGGTAGGGCATGAGCTGGCTCACCCGCTGCTCCCATTCTTCCTTCGGCTGACCCATGCTGAGCCACACGTCGGCGCACAGAAAGTCGGCTCCTCGCACCGCTTCTTTGGGGTCCTCGGTGAGCAAAAGCTTGCCCCCGGACTTCTCGCACATCTCTTGACACTTCTCCACCAGTTTGGGGTCGGGTCGCAGAGAAGACGGACCGGCCAGACGAAAGTCGATGCCCATCTTGGCAGAGCCCACCATCAGCGAGTTGGCCATGTTGTTCGCCGCATCGCCGAGAAAAACCAGTGTTTGCTGGTTGAGAGGCTTCTCGCAGGTCTCTTGCATGGTGAGAAAGTCGGCCAGGATCTGAGTCGGATGGAACTGATCGGTCAGGCCGTTATAGACCGGAACCCCGGCATGTTTCGCCAACTCCTCGACGATCGACTGGCCGAAGCCGCGATACTGAATAGCGTCGAACATGCCGCCCAGCACGCGGGCCGTATCGGCGATGCTCTCCTTGGTGCCGATGTGAGAGCCGGACGGGCCGAGGTAGGTCGTCGAGGCCCCCTGGTGGGCAGCCGCCAACTCGAAAGCACACCGCGTCCGAGTGGAGTCTTTTTCGAAGATGAGCGCGATCCCCAGGCCTTCCAGACGGCGGACTTCCTTACCTGATGCCCGCTCTTGCTTCAACTTTGCCGAGAGCTCCAACAGTTCAGCTATTTCCTCACCGGTGTAGTCCATCAACGTCAGCAAGTGCCGTCCGTAGAACTTTTGTTTTGTGCTCATCACCATTTATATACAGCCTCTCACGAATATTTATCCGGGAACGCGTTCTCAGTTGTCGTCTGCCCACCTGCCGAAAACAGTGTCGAACACATCCGGTATTGACACAGCTCCATGAATAACATATACAAATTTCATGCATAAAAATTCATCGATTCGGGCAGCCGTGGTTGGGGCCTCCGGATATACCGGAGCAGAGCTCATGCGCTACCTCGTCAGCCATCCTCAAGTGCAACTCGGCACCTGTCTTGCAAACCAGCAGGCCGGCGAGGAGATCGCGCACGTTTATCCCAGCCTGTTGGGCCGGGTCACGGGTCAGTTTGAGAAAGCGAACTACGGCGTACTCGGCAAAGAGCACGACGTTGTCTTTCTCTGCCTTCCTCACGGCCAGAGCCAGGGACCGGTAGAAGAGTTGATATCGACCGGATGCAAGGTCGTGGATTTGGGAGCAGACTTCCGTTTCGCCGATGCGGAAGCTTATCGGAAGACCTACGGAGAGTCTCATCAATGCCCGGAACTCTTGGGAAAGGCCGTCTACGGAATGCCGGAGATGAACCGTGCCTCCATCGCTTCCGCTCAGCTCATCGCCAACCCCGGATGCTATCCCACAGCGTCCCTATTGGCCCTGTTGCCTCTTATCAAGACTCAAGGCCTCGATTCGACCGTGATCGTGGACGCCAAATCCGGAGTATCAGGAGCCGGCCGCTCGGCCAAGATCAGCTCCCTCTACTGCGAGGTAAACGAGAGCATCAAAGCCTACGGAGTCGGCGAGCATCGACACGGCCCGGAAATAGAACAGTTCGCCCGACAGCCCGTGCTCTTCACCCCCCACCTTATCCCCATGACTCGAGGCATTCTGGCCACCGTCTACATCCAAAAAGACCCTGAGGAGCTCAAAGCGCTCTACACTGAATTCTACTCCGAAGAACCGTTCGTGTCCGTCTTGGACTCAGGCCTTCCATCCACTCGCTCCGTTGCCGGTACGAACCGCTGTCACCTCGCTGTCTGTCCAGCTCATCACTCCGGCTACACCATCGTTGTCAGCGCCATCGACAACCTGGGCAAAGGAGCCGCCGGCACCGCCGTCCACAATCTCAATCTGCTTTTTCAACTCCCCGAAGAGACCGGGCTTGAGTCTCTGGCGCTCGCGCCGTAGAAAGAAACGAATGTCCACAGCACTCACCAACGCCATCTCTCTCATCGAGGGAAACATCACCACCCCGCTAGGCTTCACTGCCAATGGACTCCATTGCGGAGTTCGTGACCAGAACAAAGACCTGGCGCTGGTCCTGTCCGACCGACCGGCGACCGCCGCCGGAATGTTCACCACCAACCTGGTCAAAGCTGCTCCCGTCCTGGTCTGTCAGGAAGCGGTGGCCGATGGCTCAGCTCGCTGTTTTCTGGTCAATAGCGGCAACGCTAACGCATGTACCGGAGACGAGGGTCTGCGGAACGCTCGTGAGATGGTGCGGCTGGCCTCGCAGAGTCTCGGGCTGGAGGACTCGGAAGTACTCGTCTGCTCTACCGGCCTGATCGGGCGTCAGTTGCCGATGGAAAAGCTACGGCAAGGGATTCCGACGCTGAAGAGCGGCCTCTCCCGAGAAGGCGGGCTACTCGCGGCCGAGGCGATCATGACCACCGATGCCTTCATGAAAACGCAAGCGGCTGTGGTGAAGACCGTCTACGGTGAGTACAGAATCGGCGGAATGGCCAAGGGAGCCGGGATGATTCATCCTCAACTCGCGACCACCCTGGGCTTTCTCACGACCGACGCGGCCGTCCCCCCGGACCTGCTCCGAAAGGCGCTGGCCCAGGCCATGGACGCCTCCTTCAACAGCATCACCGTTGACGGAGACACCAGCACCAACGACACGGTCCTGGTGCTTGCCGGTGGAGCGAGCGGAGTCGAGATCACCGAAGGCGAATCGCTGGGGGTCTTCACCGAAGCACTGTGTCAGGTGGCCCAAGCGCTGGCCAAGATGGTCGTTCGTGACGGAGAAGGCGCCCGTCGACTGGTGGAGTTGGTGGTGACCGGAGCAACTTGCAACGAGTCTGCAAAACAGGTCGCCGATACTATCGCCGGGTCGCTTCTCTTCAAAACCATGTTGGCCGGAGGGGAGCCCAACTGGGGTCGCGTGGTGGCGGCCGCGGGACGGAGTGGAATCTTTGTCGAGCCGCATCGAATGGCGTTGTGGTTCGGTGGAGTGCAAGTCTTGGAGAGTGGCCTGGGGATGGACGAGCATCTCGCCGAAGCGGGTGCGGCTCTGCAGGCCCCTGAGGTCCGGATCGTTCTGGACCTGGGAATGGGAGAAGGCGAAGCGACTATCTGGACTTGCGACATCAATGAAAAATACGTCGTGCTCAACGGGAGTTATATGACATGAAGACTGTAGTGAAGTTGGGCGGCAACAGCATGGACGAGCTGGCCGCGCTGTTAGATTTCGTCAAGGCTATCCCTGGTGAGGTGGTCCTGGTGCATGGAGGTGCCCCTCAGATCAGCGCCCTGATGCAGCGGGTCGGTCTCCAGGGCACTTTCCACGAAGGCTTGCGAGTGACGGACGAAGCGACTCTGGAGATCACCTTGATGGCGCTGGCCGGTCAGGTCAACAAGCAGATTGTAGTGGCCGCTCAGCAACAAGGCGTGCCGGCCGTGGGTATCAGCGGATTGGATGGGGGGCTCATTCAAGCCAACCTCTACCGAGACGGTGCCCTCGGCAGAGTCGGAGAAGTGAGTCGAGTGGAGACCGGAGTGCTGGAAGCGTTGACCGCTAGCGGCTTCATTCCGGTGGTCTCTCCGCTCGGTCTCGGTCCCGACGGAGAGCCTCTCAATATCAACGCCGATACTTCCGCTGCCGCGATCGCCGCGGCTCTCAAGGCCGACAGACTCGTTTTCTTGACCAACGTGGACGGTTTGCTTGATGGAGATGGCAAAACCATTGCCCACATTACGCCCGACGGCATCGAAGAACTCAAAGCCGCGGGCGTGATCACACAGGGGATGATCCCCAAGATGGAGTCGGCTCTCAGCGCTCTGCAGAACGGTGTCGGACAAGTGGAAATTCGCAACGCCGCTTACGGCGAGGGAACAAAGTTAAAAGGAGCTCGCAATGTCGAAACTGTTTGCTAACTATGCCCGATTGGACGTCGCTTTCGAGTACGGGATCGGTTGCCATCTCTACGACACTCACGGAAAGAAGTATCTCGATTTCCTGAGCGGGATCGCGGTCACCAGCCTGGGTCACTCTCACCCAAAGATGGTGGAGGCACTGAAAGAGCAAGTGAGTCAGTTGCTCCACGTCAGCAATCTGTACAAGATTCCGCAGCAAGAGAAGGCCGCCGAAAAGTTGGTGGAATTGAGCGGCCTGGAGCGAGTTTTCTTTTGCAACAGCGGAGCCGAGGCTAACGAATGCTTGATCAAGATGGCTCGGAAATACGCTCACTCAAAGGGCCTTCCACCCAGCCTAGTGGTCACTCACAACGGCTTTCACGGTCGAACCCTGGCCACCGTCTCAGCCACCGGCACCCCGAAGTACCAGGACGGCTTTCAGCCTCTGGTCGCGGGCTTTCAATTCGTGGAGTACAACAATCTCCAAGAAACCCTGGCCGCTCTGGAGAATTGCTGCGGTGTCCTGCTGGAGCCTGTGCAAGGGGAAGGCGGCGTGATTCCCGCCGACCCGGCCTACCTGAAGGCGGTGGAGAAAGCCTGCATCGAGCAGGGCAAGCTTTTCCTCCTGGATGAGGTTCAAACCGGGATTGGCCGGACCGGTCATTGGCTGGCCGCCCATCACTACGAAGTCTCACCTCACGCGGTCTCGCTGGCCAAAGGATTGGGGTCGGGCATCCCCGTCGGCGCGGTACTCGCCACCGAAGAACTGTCGTCCTTGATGGGCCCCGGCACGCATGGCACCACTTTCGGGGGCAACCCCCTGGCGGCCAGAGCTGTTTCCACCGTCCTCGAAACCATCGAAAACGAGGGTCTTCGGGAGAACGCGGCGGAGCAGGGAGAGTATTTTCGCTCCAAACTCCTGCAGTTGGAAGGCGTGCAAGAGGTCAGGGGAGTCGGTCTCATGCTGGCCGCCGTCACCCTGCAGCCGGCCAAGGAGGTAGCCCAGGCCTGTTTGGAAGGCGGCCTTCTCATCAACGCCGTACGGGATAATGTTTTGAGATTTGTTCCACCTTTGGTGGTCAGTCGACAGGAGATCGATCAAGCTGTGTCAATTCTCAGTGTAGCGCTGGAGCAAGTTTGTGTCAGTGCAGAGTGAAAAGGAGAGTCGCACTCGAGCTATCTTTCGCTTGATCGCAAGTCAGGCGATCGGTACTCAAGCCGAACTGGTGGAAGCCTTGAACGAAGCAGGCTACGAAGTGACCCAGGCCACCGTCAGCAGAGACGTGCGGAAGCTGGGACTGGTGAAGGTTCCTCTTTCCGGTGGTGGATATAAGTACGCCGCCCCCGCCGACAGTGCGCCTACTCTCAACGACCGCCGATTCAGCCTACAATCCTTTGTGACCGGTATCGCCGAAGCCGAAGCGTTTTGCGTATTAGACACTCTGCCGGGACGCGCTATGACGATTGCCGTGACCATCGATGAAATGCAGATTCCGTCGGTGGTTGGCACTCTGGCCGGAGATGATCTCGTTCTGGTGATGATCGAGAGAAGAGAGGATCGAACAGCCGTCAAAGAACGACTTGGACGGCTGTTTCGAGAGAAAAAATGAAAGCTACACTCATGTTGGAAGACGGGACCGCCTTCGAAGGCCGGGCCCTGGGAGCCGAGGGGCTGTGCTTCGGAGAAGTGATCTTCAGTACGTCCATGACGGGCTATCAAGAGTTACTGACCGATCCGTCATACCGGGGGCAGATCCTGGTCTCTACCCTCGCTCACGTGGGCAACGTGGGGATCAACGAAGACGACCATGAATCGAAGCGCGCATGGCTTGCCGGGTTTGCCGTGCAGAATGCGCCCCGACGCTACAGCAACTGGCGAGCAACCGAGAGCCTTCCCCAATGGCTTGCCCATCAGGGCGTCACTTCCATCTGCGAACTCGACACCCGGGCGGTGGTGAAGCATATCCGCTCTGCCGGTGCGATGAGAGGGGCCATCTGCCACGGAGAAGCCCCTCCCGATCTGCTGAAGCAAATACTCGCCTCCCCCACTCTCGACGGTCGCGATCTGGTGCAAGAAGTGACCTGCTCTTCGAAGGAGACCGAGGGCGACGCTCCGCTTCACGTGGTGGCGTTCGATTTCGGAATGAAGAACTATATGATGGGGCTCTTGAAAGCAAGAGGACTGAAGGTGACACGCGTGCCCGCGGGGACGACCGCCGAAGAGGTTCTGGCACTGCAACCGAACGGAGTCTTCTTGAGCAACGGACCGGGAGACCCCGCCGCTTTGGAGCCTGCCGTGGATGCCATCCGAACGCTACTGGGCAAAGTCCCGATCTTCGGAATCTGTCTGGGCCACCAGCTTCTCGCCAGAGCTCTCGGCGCCCAGACATTCAAACTCAAGTTCGGGCACCACGGCACCAACCACCCCGTCAAAAACCTTCGAACCGGAGCAGTGGAAATCACCACTCAAAATCACGGCTTCGCCGTGGACCCGGAGACCTTGCCCGAAGGCGTCAAGATGACCCACCTGAACCTGAACGACGGAACCTGCGAAGGCCTCGAGTCTCCGCGCCACAAGGCGTTTGCGGTCCAGTATCACCCAGAGAACGCCCCCGGTCCTCACGACTCCCGCTACCTTTTCCAGCAGTTTCTGCAAGCCATCGAGGAGGGCTGTCATGCCTAAAAGAACCGACCTCAAAAAAATCCTGGTGCTGGGCTCCGGCGGCATCGTTATCGGACAAGCCTGTGAGTTCGACTACTCCGGCACTCAGGCCATCCGCGCTTTAAAAGACGAGGGGTATGAAGTGGTCCTGGTCAACAGCAACCCGGCCACGATCATGACCGACCCGGACATGTCCGATCGGACCTACATCGAGCCTCTCTCCCCGCCCACCATGCGACGGATTCTGGAGAAGGAAAGACCTTGTGCCATCCTTCCCACCGTAGGCGGCCAGACCGCGCTGAATTTAGCGGTGGAATTAGCCGAGCAAGGAATCCTGGAAGAGTTCGGAGTGGAGCTTCTTGGTGCCAATCTCGAAGCGATCGCTCTGGCCGAAGATCGTCAAAAATTTCGAGAAGCCATGACGGAGGCAGGGCTCGACGTGCCCGCTAGCGTGATCGCACACACGGTGGACGAAGCGCTGCAGTTTGCCAACTCCAACGGCTATCCGCTGATCGTCAGGCCCTCCTACACCCTGGGCGGCTCCGGAGGCGGATTCGCCCATAACGAGGCTGAACTTCGAGCCGTGGTGGCCAACGGACTCCACGAATCTCCGGTAACCCAGGTCTTGGTGGAAGAGTCGATCTCCGGCTGGAAAGAGTATGAAGTCGAAGTCGTTCGCGACAAAGCAGACAATTTTATCGTAGTCTGCAGCATCGAGAACCTTGATCCCATGGGAGTCCACACCGGCGACAGCGTGACCGTGGCCCCTGCCATCACTCTCACCGACCCCGAGTATCAACAACTCCGTAACTGGTCTCGCAAGATCATGAATATCGTGGGCGTGGAAACCGGCGGCTCCAACGTGCAGTTCGCCGTGCACCCCGACACCGGTCGCCTGATCGTGATCGAGATGAACCCCCGGGTCTCGCGTTCCTCGGCTTTAGCATCCAAGGCCACAGGCTTTCCGATCGCCAAGGTGGCGGCCCGACTGGCCGTGGGCTACACCCTGGACGAGATCGGCAATGAAATCACTGGCACTACCCCGTGTTCCTTCGAACCCGCCATCGACTACGTGGTCGTCAAAGTGCCTCGCTGGGACTTCGCCAAGTTTCCGGGCGCCGAAGCCAAACTGGGCCCGGCTATGAAATCGGTGGGAGAGGCCATGGCCATCGGCCGCTCTTTTCAAGAGGCACTGTTGAAGGCGTTTCGCTCACTGGAGGCCGGTCTCGACGGCATGCCCAGTGTGCCCGTCGACATGTCAAACCTCTCCGATGCCCTCCATCCCTCTCCTCACCGGCTTTGCGGCGTGATGACCGTCTTACGCGATTCGATCAAAGACTGCCAGGTGCCGGACGAGACTCTTAAATCTCTCCACGACGCGACTAAGATCGACCCCTGGTTTTTGGACCAGCTCGCCGCACTGGCCGAGTACGAGTCCTCCCTCACCGGAGACTGGACTCCCGAGCTTCTCTGGGAAGGCAAACGACTCGGTTTCAGCGATGCCGTTCTCGGCAAGCTGACCGGCCGAACAGCTCGTCAGATCGGAGCTCTGCGTCAGGAGTGGGATATCTATCCCCGCTATCAACGGGTCGATACCTGCGCCGCGGAGTTTGAAGCGATCACGCCGTACCTCTATTCAAGCTATCGGGCCACCGAGGAAGAAGCCGGAATTTCGGATCGTAATAAGGTGATCATACTGGGTAGCGGACCGAATCGAATCGGACAGGGGATCGAGTTCGACTACTGCTGCGTCCACGCGGCCTTCGCTCTCAAAGAAGCGGACGTGGAAAGCATTATGATCAACTGCAACCCCGAAACCGTGAGCACCGATTACGACACCTCCGACCGTCTCTATTTCGAACCTCTCACCACCGAAGACGTGATGAACATCGTTCACCTGGAGAGCCAGAAGGGCAATCTTCTCGGAGTGGTGGTTCAACTGGGAGGTCAGACGCCGCTTCGCATTGCCAATGAACTGCACGAGTTGGGTGTGAAGATTCTAGGTGACGGCACGGAAGCCATCGACCTCTGCGAGGACAGGGAGCGCTTTCAAAAACTGCTCAAGGAGCTCGATGTACGCCAACCTGAAGGGGCTCTGGCGGCCAACCTCAAGGAAGCCAAGGAGCTGGCCCATCAGATCGGCTACCCGGTGCTCCTACGTCCCTCCTACGTCCTCGGCGGACGAGCCATGGCTATCGTTCACAACGAAGACAGTCTGAACCGCTTTGCCAAGGAAGCGTTGGAAGTGTCCGATCAGGGCAAACTCCTCATCGACAAGTTTCTGGAAGACGCCATCGAAGCCGACGTGGACTGCCTGGGAGACGGGGAGGACGTCGTCATCGCGGGCATCCTTCAGCACATCGAGGAAGCCGGCGTTCATTCGGGAGACTCGGCCTGTGTTATTCCGCCTTACAAGATCGCTCCCAAGCACATGGATACCATTCGGGAAATCACCAAGCGTCTGGGTAAAGCACTGAAATTGGTAGGCCTGATGAACGTCCAGTTCGCCATCAAAGACGACGTGGTCTACGTGCTGGAAGTCAACCCTCGGGCATCTCGTACTGCGCCGTTTCTGGCCAAAGCCACCAGACGCCCGCTGGCCCGCATGGCGACTCACCTTCTGCTGGGCAAAACTCTGGCTGAAGTCGGCATGCTCCACGAACCCGAAGTGGACGGCGTCTTTGTCAAAGAGGCTATGATCCCGTTCCGCAAATTTCCCGGATGCGACGCCCTCCTCGGCCCCGAGATGCGCTCCACCGGAGAAGTCATGGGTCAGGGCAAAAACTTCGGAAACGCCTTCTCGAAATCGCAGGTGGCGGCAGGCTGCGCGCTTCCCGAAAAAGGCAGCGTTCTCTTTACCGTCAACGACTTCGACAAGCCAGTCGTCCTATCTGCGGCCAAAACGCTCCAGGATATGGGCTTCAAACTCTTCGGCACCGACGGAACAGCTCGCTTCTTCAACAAAGCCGGGTTGCAAGTCGAGTCCATCCCCCATCTGGCCACCGGGAGCGACCGTCTCCTCCAGTTGATTCTCAACGGCGAGGTGGATCTGGTGGTCAACACGCCTCTGGTCGGCTCCAGCTATGAAGCCGGTTTGATTATTCGAAGAGCGGCCGTGGAAAAGGGCATTCCCCTGATCACCACTACTTCAGCCGCTCACGCTGCGGTGGAAGGCATCAAAGCATTGAGGGCCGGTCAGTACGGGGTCAGAGCGGTGCAAGACTGGGGCAACAAGCTCTGTTCCGCGCCGAGCAAGTAGTTAGGAGGATGGAAGAAACACTGGGCGCTGTCTCTGTGAAGGCATCGTCTACTAAATCACCGGCGGCGTCGGACCCATCTTCAACTGCCACTGTTCCGTATGCAGACGCCGGCACGGAGCCGTCTAACGGACCCGTGCCACGGTAAAGAAATCGCAACTTCGATGACCGAACGAGGGCACCGGATTTCTCAAGCTCGGGGTCGTTCAATGGTTCCCGCTGGGAGCAGATAGAGCCTCAACCGAGTCAGACCAGAAGTTTACAGACCTGTAACATTTCCCACGGTGGGTCCAGCTGCATTTTTCCCGGTACAGCTATCATTTTCGTATGAGCATAAGTAAACTCGGACCTCTAGCGGTATCCAAATCCAACTCCCTCGACAAAAACGACAAGAAGTCTGATACCGGCAAAAAGCCCGAGACACCGCCGTCTCCGCCCGTCGACAGGATAAAGAATTCAGGAGAGGCCGAGGAACCCGATAGTGGTCGCGGGAAATCGCTGTCGGATGCTTTCAAGGACGCCTTTAAAGACCTGGACGATGCAGGAAAGGGCGGTTTAGAGGACTCCGGCAAGTTCGAAAAGGACTCGACGGATAAATCCGACGACAGCAAAGGCTCCACCGAGAAGCCGGGCTCCGCCGAGAAGCCGGGCTCCGCCGAGAAGCCCCCTGGAGACGACGGGCCTCCAGATAGAGCTTCCGAAGAAGAAATTCGCGAAGCCATAGACGACGTTGCCCAAACCGGTGACCTGGATGCGCTGGACACGGTTGACTATTTTCGTGAGAGTCTGCCGCCTGACCAGCAAGAGATTTACGATCAGCAACTCGAAGAGCTTCGGGAGGACGAACGAATCGAATTTGAGACGGATCCGCGATTGCAAGATCAAGAGTATCTCGACAGTTTAACTCCCGAGGAGAGGGAGTATGCCGAGAGTCTGCTGGACAACCCCGAGGCTTATGAGGACCTTTTCTTGCGAGGCTTTCTGGCTTCTACATTCGGAGATCCCGAGCGGCGAGACGAAGCCATCGAGAGAGCCGGACAAAACCGAGGACTGGAGAGTACCGAAGGAGCCGGAGACCACGAAGAAGTAGACGGCAAGTTTGAGGTTCGCTTAGGAGTTGAGAACCTGATTTTGCAGGGTGAGGACGGAGAATCCGAAGCCCTGGCCTATGCTAATGGTGGAGCGATAAGCGCCAACGTCGTCGCAACTGTTAGGACTCTTGCCACACCTGGAGACCAGGGCATACCTGCGCACGAATTCGAACATATTTTGAACGGCCCTAAAAACGAAGAAGCGGTAGACGTGCCCGAAGACGTCTCAAATCGGGATTCGGAGCGACTTCTAGAACTCTACCGGCAAGCCAACCCGAGTAAGGAGATCGACGAGGCTCACGTATACACCGACGTCCTGAATGACTTTCTATCCGACCCCCACGCTCTCGCCGAGGAATCACCGGAACTCTACACATTGGTGGCAGATATTCAGGGCTACGATCCCGTGGCCGGCATTTATCCGAAGCCGGAGCGGGGTGGTCTCGCGGGTATCCTGGACAAGCTTGGGGATTTGTTCGGCTTTTAGTTCCGACCAGCGTTAAAGACTGCCTATCCTAAATCTCAATCGTCTGGATGTGACGATTGAGCTGGTCATACACCGTCATAAGAGTCGAATCCAGCTCATCGCTGTAAGGCATGTAGAGGTCAGAGAACCCGCCTGCTGATTGAAGCTCCTGCCTCCCATCGGGGAAGAGCTGGGTGAAAACCATCACATAGGACGGGCGGCCGTCGGGATTTTCGAATCTTTGAGCTGTCCATAGGAAGGTGCGCTTTTCGCCCTTCAACACATCACGGTAACGAAGCGTCCGAGTCGCCAACGGACCCTTCGCCTCGTCCTGCAAATAGCCCCGTGCTTCAGCAAGGAACGTCTGGTGATACTTCTCACCCTCGGGGAAGGAGTCGATGGTGCCGGCGGCCATTATCGGAGCCGTCAGCAGGAGCAAAAAGAAGGTCAGAATTCTCATCATGGCTCAAGCTTTTTCGAAGGGTCAGCCAAGTCCCCCTGGTGAGACCGAGAGGCCTTGAAGCAGCAAGAAAGTAGTCTCTCAGATGGAAATAACTCTCACCGGACGCTGTCTCTGCGAAGGCATCGTCTACCAAATCAACGGCGGCCTCGGACCGATCTTCAACTGCCACTGTTCCAAGTGCAGGCGTTGGCACGGAGCCGTCTACCGGACCCGTGCGTCGGTAAAGAGATCTCAATTTGAGTGGCTAGCAGGCGAAGAGCTGCTCTCTTTCTATCAGTCTTCTGAGAACGTCACCAAATCGTTCTGCTCGCGTTGTGGGTCAAGCCTCGTGTCCTCTTACAAAAACCGTCCTGAAATCCTGGGCGTCCCGCTGGGCGGGCTAGACCAGGACCCGGGTGGGCGACCGGAGGCTCATATCTTTGTCGGGTCGAAGGCGCCGTGGTTTGAGATCCGGGACGGTTTGCCCAGTTTCGAGACCTGGCCGGGCTCCGAGGAAAGGGTGCGAGAGACTGATGGAGACGAACAACTCGAAGGGAAGAATTCAGCCTAGAGCTGCGACCAGGCTAACATGAAGTTTTGTAGAGTTGTTTTTCTTTTCGCGCTGCTATGCTCCGGGTGGAGTCTTGCTCAGACTCCCACTACGGTGCCGGACGGGGGCATGACATTCCGAGACCCGCAGTACGGATACAGCCTCCGGCTGCCCGCGGGCAGCCTCTACTGGGACTCCGATTTTTTGAAGAGTCTGGAAGCAAGTCTCAAAAAGGGCCTGCAGGCCGGGACTCAGTCCGGAAACCTCCGATGCCTGATACAGCTGGAACCCTTGGGAGATCCTGAAGAGCTACCGCCAAGATTGAGTGTAGTAGTAGAGGCTCTCCCCGGGGACTCGAAACTGTCCCCGATGGAATGGGTTCGCTCAGTGGGTGCGGCCCGAGTGGAGAGAGACCTCGGAGCTACCGTGGCTTGGCGAGCGTACGGCACAACGATGGTGTCCGGCAAAGAGTTCTCAAGGATGTCGTACGGCTGGCGCCCTTTTGGGTATCAGGTCCTATACTGTCGGTCGTACACCTTTTTCGACGAAAACAGATCGTCCATCATAACGGTGAGCCTGGGGCTCGGGATGCTGCGCGACACCGACCAGGAGCTCGAGAAATTGGAGGGCCTCTTTCATAGTCTTCAATTCGAGGACGACTCGGCTTCACCGTCGGATCCCCTCACTCCTTGACGCGTTGCTCCGCGCCTACCGCAACTCCGGCTGGGTGAAGAAGAGAGAGTGCGGCAGATCGGAACAGGGCCACTACGTTTGACCGTCGGTCATAGCTTTCCAAAAAATCCTGACACGTCGAAATAGACGGTCCTCTCGTCTCCGTCCTGAGTCACCACGGTCGTCACATCGTAGGGTCCGCCTTCCCCGTGGACGAGACCCCGGCCCTTGACCCTCCAACCGAGGATCTGACACACCTGATACTGCTCTCGAACGCTCAAGATCGGCCAGGCAGACTTTTCGCTCTTGCCATCCCGGCCTCCGCAAATCGCCGTCATCAAACCATCTAGCATATATTCATGATGGGCGGCCGCGGCACTGTCCTTATTCTGCTCAGCTACCATCAAGAGTATTTGGTGAGCGTAAAGGTCGAGATAGTTTTGCTCCAGCAAAGACTTGGCTTCTTTCTTGGCCAAGTCCCAATCTTCTTCGTTAGCTGCTTTGATCATAGGGGCGCTTTTCGGTACGACGTAGCCGTTGTAACCGGGCAAATTCGTGTAGGCTCGGCGCAAGGCCTCAAAGTTGAGTGTGGGGTCGGATTGCTTGGCGCGTTGCAATAAAGTTGCGTAGTCGCTGGTTTGGGCGAGAAGGGGTGATGTAAACAGAAAAAAGAGCAGCCAGAATCTCATTCCAGGGTCGTTCGAGAACAACGGGTCTGAACCTACTCGACGTTTAGAAGACTGGCGGAGAAACGGCCGCTACATCGAGCCCACGATTACAGAACGAGTGTCGCGACCGAGATCGTAGCCAGAAGAAATATCGGATATGAACCGGTCCTCATCAAGGTGTGGGACACTACCCGATGATCGAGGCGCCTGAACTCTGGACGGAAGCGTTGCTGTCGATGTTGAGAGATCGCTGACGACCGGCTACCTCGCCTTCGCTTCGTCCCCTCCCATAAACTCTCGTAAGTCGCGATACCCGTCGGATCCGTCAACGACTTCGCCGGACGACATGGCCAACTCCGTGGACAAGGGAAGCCAGTCGGAGGCCAGGGTTAGTCGTTCCACACCCCGGGTGGAGAACTTCACCAGCAGACCTTTGCTGGGCGAAGGCTTGTTCATATTCCAGTATCCCCAGTAGAGCCCGCCGTGAGCAAAGGCGTTCGGTTTCCCCAGCTTCTCTTTGACCGCATCATGACTGTCTCCGCGCTGGGCTCTGACCTCACCGTCGACGGTCAGCACCGAGCCTCTGATGGTGGAGATGTTGCCGCTGTCATCGAACTCCAGCTCCGTTTCCGCAGGCCATTCTTCCGGCTTGGGCGCTCCCAGTTGAAAGCCGTCCAGCAGGGTGAGTGGTTTCGCCGCAGCCTCAGGGGTGGGGGGAGTCTGTGATGTAGCCAAAGGCTGGGGAGAGCTTTGAGAACTCGCTTCTACCGAAGGTGAGTCGGACCGCTGAAACCAGATGGCTATTATGGCTACCACGACGAGGACGGCAAGAAATTCGAAGATGCGTTTTGATTTCATGGTTAGGGATAGGTTCGAGGGAGGTCAGGTTGGCCCCTTGGCCCTGAACGTGGGTAGTGCCACATATCCTCCGGTATGCTAAGCTTTGAGAGTGATCCAACACCATCCCCGAGGTCTCACCGTAGGCGGCACACTCCTCGCTGTCGCGATTCTGGCCGCTCTGGCGGCGTCACTGGCTAGCCTTTGCGTCACCCATATCCGCACCTCGAATCGGGCCGAGTCGGCTCTTCATGCTTCTAACCTGGCTCGCTCCGCTATCGCTCAGGCGGTCGCCGAGGTTCTGAACAACCAGGAATACGGCGGCGGCCAGCTTCCTGAGGAGACGGTCGCCGTGGAGACGGAACACGGGACGGCCTATCTGACCTTCAATCCGGACCTGGCCGAAGAGCAAAACGTGATGTTCAGCTCCAACAACTCGGCCGGTACCACGACCATGGAAGGGGGACGGGGGAGAGTCGTGCCGGCCAATTCCGTGCATCTGGTTGCACAGGGGTACTCCGGCGGCGTGGTACGACAGGTCGAGACGGTCCTCTCGGTTCCGAGCTTTCCCTGGGCACTTGCGGCCAACGGGGAGGTCGTCATTCGCGATGGGGCCGTGGTGGGCTCGTTACCGGTCGGAGTGTGGCCTCCGAACCTCGCCGACATGGAGCCCGCCGATCTGGTTTCGAACTCCACCTCGAGTACCGCGATCCAGTTAGGTGCGGGTAGCCGGGTCTTAGGAGACGTGGAAACTCCCGGTGGAGTGGTCATGGCGGATGATTCGGTGCAGGTAGACGGACAGATTCGAGAAGGGGCCGAGCCTCAGAATCTTCCACAAATGAAAGCCGAGGATTTCGATCCGGCGGTGCTCGGGATCGCCTTCGACGACCTGACCGGCTCCACACTGACCTCGGTCGGAGCGTCAACCGACGGAGCGACCAGTACCGGGTTCGCCATCTCCGGAGCAGCCCGACACGACGGTGCCCTCCAGATCGACCAGGACGTGGAACTCAGCGGCGGTGTCCTCTACGTGGATGGCGACCTAACCGTCAACGGAAACATTCAAGGAAGCGGCATTGTGATTGCCAACGGGGATATCACCGTTACCAGCGGAGTGACCCTGGAGGGGGCCACAAAAGTAGCGATCGTATCCGCAGGCAAAGTAACCCTTCGCGGAGTCGGGCCGACCAGTAGCTCCATCCGGGGGCTCTTTTATGCTCAAGATGGTCTGTCGGCCGAGGAGATCACCGTCGTGGGGGCGCTCATCGCGGCCGGACCGGACGCGGGAGTCGAACTTGTCAATTCGAGAGCGGTTAGTCAGTCGCTCGAATCGACTTCGTCGAGTCCCGGCGGCGCTCGTCGCGGCGGTCTCGGGTACTCGGTCGGGAGTCGCAATAGCCCGGGAGGGATGCCCACTTTGTTTAGGCATTTCGAGGATATCGGGGGAGTCTGGGGAGGTGAGGAAGGTGGCACCCACCCAGCCCCTTCGGAAGCCGCCGGCGGCCGGGGAGACGCCTCCAGCTTCCTCCCCCTGAAGGAGAGGATTCGAGTTGTATCCTGGTTTGAGTCTTAGGACATGTCAGACTTGACTCTGCAGCCGCTGGGAGAACTTCTGTACCACGATCAAGAGACGATTGCCCTCCTGAGCGGCATCGAGCACTTGCTGCCAGTCCGTTTCCACGTCTTCTTCCAGAGCCGCTCGGATCATATCCAGGGCGGTCAGCCAGGACTGAAGTCCCTCGGAAAGCAGTTTGTGACCGAGGACACTTTCCGAGGTCACTTCCGAGTTCACGACGCTGCTCTGGGCGTAGGGCTCCCAGGCAGCCTCGATGATCGTCTCCATCTCTCGCAAGGCGGATTGCAAGGGTCCGTCCTCGCCGTCGAGATAGCTCTGTATTCCGTGCTCCACTTTGAGATACGAACTGGTACACCAGTCCCGCTCGGGAAGCTGTTCGGCTAACTCTCGAAGCTCGGCGTCCAGCTCCCCCGCGGAGCACTCGAGCGGTGACCTGAACGCCGGGTCGAAGCGCTGATAGAAATCGACAAGCTTTCCCGTAGGCAGGTCGCCCTTCAGAAGGATCTGTTGTATCTCTTGCAGCAAATCAAAAGCTTCGTCGAGCAAGTCCTCGTCCTGCTGTTCTGAAGTCTCGTTTTCCAGCTCTTCGAGCGCTTTCCCCACGAGGGTGTAGGCTTCTCTACGCTCAAGATTCTCCAAATCGGTGACCGCAAGCCAACTCAGCAAACCTTCGACTTCTCTCATACGACTTCGATCTTAGCTCTCTCGATCACAAACTCTTCAGCGGCAAGCTGCAAAGCGTGTTGCACCAGAATCTCGGCTTCCTTAGGTCGATTCTTCAACTCCAACTTGAAGTCCGCGAGTGAAACACCCGCGACTTCCGCGGCAGGCTCCAAGATGGCGACCATGGTGTCCTCTTCCGGAGTAATCCCCTCGGCTTCGATCAAGGCTGCCAGCGCCAACCCTATCTTCTGCCGAAGGGATTCCTCTCTACGGAGATCGGGAGAACTCACAAACAGCCGCCAGGCTTCCTGCTTCAAGGCAAGCGGGATGTCTTTCTTCTCGGCAAGCATGGAGCCCGGGCCCGAATCCCATCGCAGCTTGAGCTGTTCATCGATAGTCTTATCTGGAATCTCCACGCTCACCCTTTCAGCCATAGCTTCGAGGACGGCGTCCTTGGCCCGGAGCAGCAACTCTTGCCCTTGTTCTTCATCAATGATTCCGGCGACGGATTCCATGGCTTCCGTGATGTCGACCCCCAACCGGGCCTCTTTCAAGGCCTCGATGTCGTCCAGTACGGGAATGGGTACGGCGAAGGCCCGCTTGACCTCGACGTAGAGAGTGGCAAGTCGCCCCGCGAACGCCTGGACAGGATAGTCGTCAGGGAGCTCTATCTCAAACGTCCGAGCCGACGACGGCTTCATACCGACAATCGAGTCCACCAAGCCAGGTAGATGTGTCAGCTCTCTCATTTCCAAAACCGCTGAAGACATCAGACCCCCCGGTACGAGACAGCCGTCCACCAGAGTGATCACATCGCATTCGACATCGTCTCCCAACTGAACGGCTTCTTCCGAGCTTCGTTCCCTGCGAGGGAGACGCGCCCGGAGCTCCTGGTGGAGCCTCTCTATCAGCTGGTCGGCGGTAGGTGGAATCGGCGCGGGAATCTGCACCGACAGATCGTCCAGGCAGGGAGCTTCGAGCTTTGTCTGGACCGGACCGTTCCAAAACGGACGGTCCGGTCCACGTCGTTCAAACTCCGGCACTAGAACCAGCTGGAGATGAAGGACGAGACGGCGGAAACGGCGGCTCCGACCTGGCTCACCACGGGGATGTTGGTGGCCGCGACGATAGACCCGGCCGCCGTGATCACGCTGGTCACCTTCTTGCCGGTGGATGCCTTGTCGTCCGCTAAAGTGGCGACCATGGCCGCAGAGTCCGCGGCCGCGACCGCGACGTTTAGACCCGGCACGAATCGCGCACCGGCCTTGGCTCCTGCCTTCAGCAAGCCTTTCCCCGCAGCTTTGGTAGCCGCTTTGGCGGCCGCCTTGCCCCCCTTGTTCAGTGCGGCGCGAGCGGCCGTTCTTCCGGTGGTACCGGTGGCCTTGGCGACGGTCGTTCCGGATTTGAGGGCCGCCTTGTTGGCCGCCTCTTTCACCGCGTGACCGGCTGCGTTGCCGCCTCGACCTAAAGCTTCCTTGGAGGCCTGCTCAACCGCGGCTTTCACGACCGCTTTCGAGGCGTTGGGAGCGGCGGTTTGGAAGGCCGCCTTAGCCGCCTTACCTGTGCGATAGTTATGCAGCCAGAGAGGAGCGTCGAGGGTGTTTCTGGCCAGGGTCAAGCCTGTAGACGAAGCGCGCGCGGTTTCCGCGCCGGCGTGGATCCAATCCTGACCGGACCCCGACCTCCAAGCTTCTCCTATCGCCTTTCCGGCCGTGCCGATATCTTTGGGAAGGGCATAGACACCTCCCACGATCCCGGTGGCCGGACCGAGTCCTCCGAGCACTTCCAGGTGACCCAGACGACCACCGGCCCGTCCCAACCTGGCGAGTTTGCCGGCGGACAGGCCTATCCCGGTATTCGTTCCGGTGAAGATCTTGTCGCCGTATCCGTTGTTTTCATGGGGAGTGCCGGTAATTTGAGAAGCGACGTTGGACTGAGCGCTCACCAGCGCTGATGCGGATTGAGGATTCGAGGGAAAGGAGGTGTGGGACCCGTTGAGGAGTTGGTAAGCGGAGCCGGTCGAGAGGTAAGGTGAATTGTAGGTGAGGTTCGGGGTGAGGGCTGGAGATGGGAAGCGATAGGTCGGGATACACAGGGGCGAGAGTGAGGTCGGTGAGTGAGCAGGAATATGGGTCATTAGGTTATCCTCGCAATATTGATCTACACAGAAGAGATCCCACCGCTGCGAAAAAAATAAAGTGTTTCGAACCTATGTTTACAATAGTTTAACTAATCGTGTAAAAATTACGACACACCCCATCGGGAGGATCGCCTTGACCATGTTCGAATCACGGCCAAGGGTATGGACGAGCTGAAAAATAAAAGCCGGCACTCTAGCCCCACACCCCGTGCGTTTCCTATCTTGATTTGTGGGCTGTGCGGGTCGCTCTTGCTCTACCTAAGTCTGTCTCATAAAGTCCTGCTACCCCTAGACTTCCTCGGCTGGTATTACCCCTTTCGAGCCCACCACACCTTTGCCGGCAACAATACTTTTATCGCCAACTTATGGTACCAGGACGTCACCTTTTACTTCCACCCATTCGCCGTTGTTATCGGCAAGATGGTTGAAAGCGGGAATCTTCCCTTTTGGAACCCTCTTATCGGGGTTGGATTGCCGATGGGCCCTACACACGGCGGAGGAGCCTTCTCTCCCATTCACTGGCTGTCTTTTGCCCTTTTCAGGCCGGTCGCGGCGGTACACTTCGAGCTCATTCTACAGTGCCTGGTGGCGGCTCTCTCCTCCTACCTACTTTTCTTCCGCTGGACCGGCAGTTCACGGGGGGCATCTTTAGCCGCTCTCTCTTGGACCTTTGGGGGATGGCACGCAGCCTATTTCGAAGAAGCTGGACCCGCTTGGCCGCTGGCTCTTTTCCCGCTTATTTTTCTCGGAATCGATGACATTGAGGCGGGACGCCGTCGAGGCTATTTCCTGGCTCCCGGAGCAGTGGCTCTGACCGTGCTCTCAGGTCACCTTCAGATGGTCTTTATGTCGGGGTTTCTAGTGGCACTATCACTCCTGGTTAGGAAGCACAGACGCAGAGGTCGTGTGTTTTGGGCGCTAGCCGGTGGACTTATGCTCGGAGCACCTTTCTTATTCACTCTGCAGGAGCTTGTCAGTCTGACCAATCGACCACCCAGCAACTTCGAAACGCTGAAAAACGGATTGCTCGCTCCTCGAGAATTCTTGGGACTGCTCCTCGTCAACTTCATGGGAGCGCCGAGCGATGGATTCTATCTTGGTCGCAGTCTCTCTGCTCCAATCATCAACGGGAGAGAGCACTGTCTGTATCTCGGGCAGGCTAGTCTTTTAGCAGGCTTTCTGGCGATTGTCCGCTTCAGAGATCGCTCCAGCAGAATAGTGCTCGGGTTGGTTTGTGTAGGACTAGTCCTCTCTGGCGCACCGGCACTGTACGGCTTACTAACAACGCTCTGTCCGCCACTGCTGTATGTAACTCCCACTCGATACCTCCCTTACGTTTTGTTCGGTATCTGCTATCTAGCCGCTCGAGGGTGGAAAAGCTACGAAGAGCGCACTCTCAACGCTCGTGAGCGAAGCTTCATCGCACTCTTTATTGGGATCTTTCTGGCCGGGGCGGCCACCTTCGTATGGCCGGCCACTTTGCGAAGTCCATCCTTGGCTCAGTGGGTCCTCCAATTAGTGCAAAGCCAGGGTCTCTCAAAACCCCCTTACTTCGAGGGCTCGTTCGGACCGGTCATTCTCGAGCGTATTTTCGCACACTTCTCTCTCACGTCTTGGTCGGTCTTGTGGCCTCTTCTGCTCATGATTTCCGGCATTCTCATTCTATCTCTGGCACCCAATTCGAAAACCAGGTTCGCGGGCGTCACTTTGCTACTGATGTTGGACCTGGGAAGCTTTTTCATAACAATGAATACCCCGATGCCACAGGCGATGTACTATCCTCCACTATCCGAGATTCAAGAACTGGGGGAAGGTACGACTTTTCAATTTGACGGCTCGGTCATGCCCACCCGAGTCTTGGGCCAGGGCCGAGGATTACACCCTAATACGCTCATGCCTTATGGCATCTGTACGGTCGAAGCCTATGAGAGTCTCATGCCGGCGATTTTCCGTGATGTGTTCACGGGAATCAATGACGGGGAAGGTCTGGGACACTTCATCGCCACAACAACAGACGACAAAGGTCTCCACCCCGGCCTACTAGACATACTTGGAGTCTCTCATCTCTACAACCATCCAGATTTGGAAGCAAGGGAGCGCCATCAAAATCTTGTGATCGAGACCCGCTCTACTGCCTTGAGGGCTTTCCTCAGTAGTTCGTGGGAACAAACTTCGGACAAGACCAGAATCTTTGACCCTGATTTTGATCCTCGCAGTGCAGTCCTGCTTGAAGTGTCGCCCAGCTTTTCGTCTTCCCCCGAACTCTTTCAAGAGATCAATTCGAGCTACTATGGAGTCAACACGGCTAGCTTCGACGTGGAAACAACACGCCCGTGTCTACTGGTATTGACCGACCTTTACTACCCCGGCTGGGAGGTGCGTATCAACGACCAGCCCGCCGAACTGCTCCAAGCCTACGGCTTCGTGCGTGCGGTCGAATTGCCCGCCGGCTCAAGTCGAGTCGACTTTATCTTCCAACCGACCAATCTACCCCTGATCCTAATCGTCACGCTTTTGGGGCTTTTCCTAATATTGGGGCTAGCCTGGACCGAGCGGGGAGTCATCGCCCAGGAGGCCTCTTAAGCCATGCACAAGTTTTTTGAAAATCCTCTGGTCTTTCAATGGCTTCGAGCTACGACCGGAGACTATTTCAAGCCGGCGGTGGAATTGCTTGAGCTTCAATCAGGAGAAACGTTGCTTGACGTAGGCTGTGGAGTTGGAGCGGCCGGCAAGCTTGTGCCACCCGGGATTGAGTACACAGGCCTCGACATCGACGAGCGCTATATAGCGCGAGCCCGCTCGCTCAACACGAAAGAAAACGTGAAGTTCGTGAGCGGTGACCTAAAGCAGGTTCAGGGCACCTTTGACAAAGCTCTGGTCGCTTGTATGCTCCATCATTTGTCCTCAGAAGAGATCGCCGACCTGGGTGAGCGACTAGCTCAGATCGTCACCGGCCCGTTAGTCGTTATCGAAGGGGACATTGAGAATTCGACTCTGATCCAACGTTTTTTTCTTCATATCGACCGAGGGGACTACGCCACCCGTCCCCTCGGACAGCATTTGGCCCCGCTGAAACCTCACTACGACTGTTCCACCGTACTTACGCGTGATACCAATCTAAGTTTGGCCCGGCTCACCTACACCATCTGCCGACCCAAGGCTCGAGAGTAAAGTATCTGTCCATTCGGATTCTTCATAACCGAGTTCTTTTAGGACCGACCTTGTATCGCTTCCGAAAGGACTAACAGCTGTCTGGTCAACCGAGAAATGAGCCTGTAACAGCTGTCCCTCACAATCAACTTCTGAAATCTCCAAGACCGGCGAGAAGCAGACATCGTGAGGGGCGAAAAAGTCGACCCAATAGTCCCGACTTTCGCGACCGAAAAGCTCCTCTAACTCCCTGTGAACGTGGTCACTGGTTTCAAAGAAAAGATCATCGGGCCAATGGGATGTCGGAATCGGCAAAATCTCTCGCAGTCGAGTCTGAAATTTGGGCTCGATCGCACCTAGAGCGATAGACTTGCCGTCGGAGCAGCGATAGAAACGATAGACAGGACTTTCTCCCGACAGCGGACCGACACTGGTGAGCTGCGGGGCGTACCGAGAGAGTTCCCTTGCCAGGTGGGTGTAGGGGTCACACCCCTCCTCCAGGGAGAGGTGAAGCTCTCTTCCCCGACCTGTCCGGCCTCGTTCAAGCAGGGCGGCCAGCAAACAGATGACCGCGTACTGGGCACCTCCGAGGTCGGCCAACTGCACTTGCGGCAAGACGGGAGCGGACTGCCCGAGAAGCTGAGCCAGGCCGCTGACGGCTAGGAAGTTGATGTCGTGCCCTCCGAGCTGCTCGCGCTCCGAGCCGGCCCGATAGCTCCCGAGAGTGCAGTAGATCAACTTCGCATTGCGCTCTTGCAAGCTCTCAAAACTCAGACCCCGAGCCTCCATCCAGGGCTTTCGTGCCGAGGTCAAGAGAATATCCGCTTTCGAGCAAAGCCTTTGCAAAACGCCCGCTCCTTCCTCACTATTGATGTCCAATACCACACTCTCTTTACCTTGATTCAGAGCCGCGAAGGCAACATTAACCCGATCCTTGTGCGGCGGCAGAAAGCGAAGCATATCAGGAGCGGTGGTCGTTTCCACCTTAATAACACGAGCGCCGAGAGTCTTCAGCATCATGGTGGCCACAGGGCCGGGAAGGAGGCGGGTCAGATCGACGACGAGGATACCGTCTAGGGGTCCGGAGGGCTGCTTCATCAACCTATCATAAGCAGGCTCTCGGTAGCGCGCAACTCACCTAACCTCGTACTGAAACATGCCTCGATAGGAGTTGTCCTTTTTGGTATCTATCGAAACCGTCTTGCCCTTAGGAGAGAAATTGGCCACAAACGTACCGTTGGAAGACTTGATTTCACGGTGCCTCTCCTCCCCGTCTCTCAGGTATATCGCCTTTTCGTCGGGCACTTTA
>Ga0208701_100058_pt1 | contig 55084 bp, 45 predicted proteins | sample DeeseametaMP1482_FD_184188 | JGI IMG/M metagenome (GOLD analysis project Ga0208701, IMG submission 184188) | Marine microbial communities from the Deep Pacific Ocean - MP1482 (SPAdes) | ecosystem: Environmental > Aquatic > Marine > Oceanic | place: South of Fiji, South Pacific Ocean | collected... | reverse complement strand
GTGGGGATCCTCGGCGGGAGGCGTGGGCTCTCGGTCGGGAGAGGGCACCAGCGGGGCCAGGATTCGCACTTTGTCTTCGGCAAACCCGTTCATCACCAATTCCTCTCTCATGAAGACGCTCGCCACCAGGAGTTGATCCAGTCCGAAGTGCTTCTTCATCTCGGCCTTGTGGGCGAACAAGTTCTTGAATCGCACTCCCAGTTTGCTGTCCCGGTCTCGCTCCAGAAAAGCTAGATCTAACCAGCAGCGCCAGTCGGCCTTGTGACGGCAAACCTGCCGGTTCCACACGTAATACTTGTGTCGCCGGGGACAGCAGATATCGTGGTCGTGAATCATTCGGGTGACTTTACAGGGCAAGTCCAGAAAGGGCGACACGGCCTCGACACGGTGGATATAGACCGAGTCCGGCTCCACTTGCTTTATGATGGCCGCGAATTCGGAGCCGCCTGGAGCACCGAGTTCAAGGCATGGATGAAGCTCCTCGAAGAGCTGGGTGTACTCCTCGAAGTTCTTATCGGTTGCCGCCCGGTAGGCGAGGTGAGTGGAATGACCACGAGCTCGAAGAGCCCGGCTCGTATGAGCAATATTCTGCTCTACCCCCCCAAAATAACCGGCGTATTCGTTAACGAAGAGAATACGCATTGTCGTAAACCTCTACTAGCTGTCGGGTGACACTCCTCCATGAGAAGTCCGCCTCCGCTTTATCTTTCCCCCGACGACCGAGTTCGGTCGCCAACTCCGGGTCTTCCAGCAGTCGCTTCAAGCCCCGACCGGCCGAGTCTTCACTGTCGACGTCGAAGAGGAGACCGTCGCTTCCGTCTTCGACGAATCCGGGCACCCCTCCCACTCGGCTGGCCAGTACCGGCAAGCCCGCCGACCAGGCTTCCAAGATCACGACCCCAAACGGTTCGTGTATGGAGGGCAAGAGGAAAACATCGGCCGCGTGATACGCATCGACCAACTCCCGGCCGTTGCCGTCGAGCCCCTCCACCAGGGTGACTCGCGCTGCGAGGTCGTGCTCCTGGACCTGTTCCTTGAGCTTTTGGTGATAGCCCGGATTGGTCACGTGGCCGATCAACAAGAGATGGATATTGGGAAACCGTTGGGCCAACCGCAAGGCCAGGAGCTGATTCTTTTGGGGGTCGATCCGGCCGACCACCAGCACCACGAACGCCTCCTCGGGTATCTGAAAACGGTCTCGGAAGAGCTTTCCGTCCCCTTGCCTGAAGCGCTCCACGTCCACGCCGTTGGGAAGGAGATAGGCTTGTCCACGACTCATCTCTCGCCCCACCTTCTCGGCTTCCTCGCGGCTCAAGCAAAGCACCCCGTGGGCCCCCGACACGACCTCTCGAGAGCCGAACAGAAAGCCCAGGAGTTTGCCCCACTCAAGGGCGTTCTCTCCCGGCTTCACAAAGCTCTCTTCTTCCGAAGTGGGTATCTCTCGGAGGCCCCCGTGCAAAGAAACCACGTAGGGCAAGTTGCGAATTCGAGCTACCGTCCGCACGATGCCGCCTAGCCGTTTCGCGGTGTGAAGGTGTAGGTGGGTCACTCCGGGTTCTCGCAAAAGAGCCCACAGTAGCGACCAGCTAAAGAGGTTGCCCCCTTTGTAGTCGAACGCTTGCCGGGCCTCCTCGGTCAACCCTAGGAACGGATAGAAATAGGAGAAGCGACGCACGGCCACCCCCTCGACCGTCTCCGTACCGGGCTGGGAAAGACAACTGGGACACCAGATCTCAGCCTCGTGACCGAGCTTCTTGAGCGCGCGGCAGGTCTGGAGAACCACGGTTTCCGTTCCTCCCCAGGAGTGGGTGACGAACCGTCTGGGCACGTGGATGACTTTCATCGTCGGGCCAACTCTTCCAGCAGCTCTTCCAGCTCGTCGATGTAGCGACCGGTGGTGAATCGCTCCTCCACCGTGCGACGTCCCGCCAAAGCCAGAGAAGCGGCTAGCTCGGGTTCGTCGATGAGCCTTTCCAGGGCCTGGTGGATGGAATCGGTGTCGTCCGGTTGGATAGCCAAACAGTTTTGCTGGTGATTCAGGAACTCGCCCTGACCGCCGTTGACGGTGGAGATCACGGGCAGTCCCGAGGCCATGGCTTCAAGGTGAGTGAGGCCGAACGGCTCTTCCCAAATGGAGGGGAAGATGAAGATGTCGTGGTCCCGGTAGAGCGCGGGAAGTTGGGAATGGGGCAACCTGCCGTGGAAGGTGACTTCGACATCCATTCCCTCGGCAAGCTTGAGAAGGTGGGCCTTATAGTCCTCGGGACCGTCGCCGGCCACGGACAGAGTGACAGGGTGTTTCACCAGAGCCACCGCCTCCAGGACTCGATGGACACCTTTGTACGGGTGCAGCTGACCGGCATAGAGGAGCTTAGTGGGTTGGCTGAGCGCCCCGGGCTCTTCCTTCAGAGGGAACTGTTCGATCGGAATCCCCTGATAGATGACCCTGTTGTCAGGCAGTCCGACCCCTTGTCGAGCGAGGTTCTCCGCAACCTTGCAGCTGATGGTAGTGGTCGGTGGCAGAGGCCCGGCCAGCAGTGTGATTCCACGGAATAAGGTGTGGTCCAACAACCAGCCGAGCCACGACCGGAGACTACGTCCCGGTATGGAAGGCAAATAGCTGACCACGTTCTCGTCGTTGATGGTGTAGAGGACCGGGCGGTTTGAGGCCTGGGCGGCTCGCAGCGCTCCCAGGGTGAGTCGCAGTTGGCTCCAGCAAAAAATAACATCCGGCTGCACGGCCTTGATGACCTCATCGGTCTGACGATAGTTGCTCCAGTGGGTCAGCAAGCTTCGGAGTCTGTCTTTTCGGGCCCGCAAGGAAAACGGAAGATAGAGCCGCAAGCGGCGGTCCACCTCGGGTCGAGAGCTGTCCTCTCCGGTGGTGAGGACGTGGATCTGGTGGCCCCGTTCGGCGAGATCGAGACAGACCTGCTCGCAAAGGATCTCATAACCTCCGAGTATTTCGGGTGGATACAGGTTGCTGATGATCAAAATTCGCACTAGGACACGACCTAATTGTATCTCCGGAAGGGTTTGGGTACGCGGTTCAACACCCCGCCCAGCAGCCGGCATCCGGCTCCTTCGAGGCGAGCCTTCAGCTGCTTGACCTCGCTTCCGGAAAACTTTCCGGCTTCCACCACCACCAGCGCTTGAGGGCAGTTTTCCAGTAAGAGTTCCACTTCCACCCGTCCCTCGGCGGCGGGTGATTCCACCAGAATGTAGTCGTACTTCTCGCCCAACGCTTGCAAGTAGCTCCTCATCTCTTCGCCCCTGCATTTCTCCGGCGAGAGATGGCCGCTCCACAGGGGCGGCAGATCCTTCAAGACGTCAGGGGCTCTGAGGCTGGAGGGTCCCTCGGGATCGTTGGTGATCACTCGGGCCACCTGAAACCCCTGGGCTTTCAACGCTTCGGAAAGTCCCTCGATGAGGAAAGTCTTGCCCTCCCCGTCGGTCTGGCTGGTCACCAGGGTAGCGCTGCCGCTTTCCACGTGTCTTCTGAATTCGACCGCCAGGAAACTGAATCGCGCCTTGTCCGCCTGGTCGGGATTCTTTCCGAAGCCCGCCAAAGCAACAAGCCCTCCGCGGAGTTGGAGATCGGGCTTGGAATAGATTCTGAAATCGGAGATGACCCAGAGCAGGACCAGAAGAATTCCGGCTCCGCCCAGCGCCACGAAGCCACCCATAGCAACGACTTTACGATTCGACTTGATGGGGTTGACGGCGAGTTTCGGCTCGGAAGCGATCACGAAATCCGCCAGATTGTTGGAAAGTGAAGTCCTGACTCTGGTCAGTTCTTCTTCCACCGAGGCCTTCTCTTTCTCCACCGCCTCCACGTCCCGAGTCAGGGCGGCGAAGGTCCTCTGCAGTTCGGGCAGGGCGTTCAGGCGTGCACGGGCGCGTTGAAGTGCGTCTTGGAGATGGGCCACCTGTTCGTCCTGGCTCACCTGTTCCAGCTCGATCTCAAACCCTTTGAGCATCATACTCTGAAGCATAGGGGCGCTTTCGGCCTTGGCACCCCCGTCCTTGGGTATCGCCTTGGCGTTGAGTTCGTCGATCTGGCCCTTCATGCGGGTGATGTCTTTGGTGTCCACGGTCAGGGCCTTCTGACGCTCGTAGTCGGCCGTGACTTTCTCCAACTCCGCTTCCGAGATCAGCCCTTCACTACGCAGTTTGCGCGCCCGGTCCAACTCCAGCTGTTTCTGTTCCAGCAGAGCCTGGCCGGCCCGTTGCTCCTTGTCGTCGGAAATAGCGGCTCGCAGGCGCTGGACTTTGATATTGATATCGCCCAGATTCTCCAGGCTGGCCGAGCTGTCTTTGGACTGCTCTTCCTCCACTTTTTGGCGCAACTGCCCCACGATGCGGTCCATATTGCGCGACTGGATATTGACGGCTTTTTTCTTCACCTGGGCTTGCTCCAGCATCAGTTGGAGATTGGTCACCTCCTCCAGATACCACTGGGCCTCTTTGTCCAGATCGACAACCTTGTTTTCCACCGTGAAATCACGAAGCTTCTTTTCGGCGAGCTTCAGCCTTTCGGAGACCTCGGCCAGCTGTTTTTCGAGTTCGGCTTTCGCGGTGGCTAATTTCTCTCGCCGTTGTTCAACCTGGCGCTCCAGGAAAACGTCGCGAGTTTCTCGAGCCAGGTTTAAAGCCGTCTCCGGATCGTCCCAGGTGGCCCGAATGACCAGCAGGTCGGTGCTTCGCTGCACATCGGCGGAGATCGCCCGGGCTACCGTATCCTCAGCCGCTCCGAGTTGGAGACGTTCGCGTACCATTCTGATGTTTTCCGGTATTTTGACCAGGTTTAAGAGAGTCAACAGGGTGGGCGGGTCCTCCACCGCCTTGGAGGGCCGGTAGAGCAGGGTCGCCGTGGACTCGAAGGTGCGTGAGCCCAAACCCACGCCGGAGGTCACTCCGACCGCGGCCGCTATCACGATGCAGAGCAGATAGTAGAGCCACTTTCCGGCTATGCGGATGAGCAGCGTGGGCAGATGGAAAGGGAGGGAGTCCTCCTCTTCCAACGCTTCCACGGGTCCGGGTTCAACCGCCATGAGCGCACGCTCTTCTCAAGAAATCGGCCAGGTTTCGACTATAGACATCGATGGAGTGCTTCTCCTCAACGTAACGCCGTCCCCTCTCGATGAGACCGATTCGAAACGCATCGTCATCGGCCAGACGGAGAATTTGCTCGGCCAGATCGTCCGGGGAACCGGCCTGGAAGGCTAACGCATTCTCCTCGTGACGGATCAACTCGGCGCTGCCTCCGGTGGTCGTGGAAACCACCGCGGCTCCACTCGCCATAGCTTCCAGATGGGTCAGTCCGAACGGCTCTTCCCACTCCGAGGGGAAGACAAAGCCGTGACTGGAGCGATAGAAGTCAGCCACCTCCTGATGAGGAACCCGGCCCAGAAACTGCACCATCTCCTCGACGTTTAGTTGTCCAGCTAGCTCGCGCAATTCGGCTTCATATTCCGGTACACCGCTGCCCACGATCCGCAGCTCCATTCTATGTTTTGAGCGACGGGCCGCTTGAGCCACCGCCCGGAGCAAGGTGTGGACCCCCTTGGTCTTGCTGAGTTGGCCCACGTACAGAAGTCGAAAGAGTTCGCCTTCGCAGGGTGTGGGGTGGTGGGGAAACTTCTCCAGAGGGATGCCCTGGTAGATGATCTCGGCGTGCTCGATAGCGGCGCCCTGAGCCAGAAGATTGTCTTTCAAAGCCTGGCTGATGCAGGCGATGGGAAAGTGATCGGCCGCGCCCAAGGTGGCCCTGGGAAAGAGGAGTCGCTCTCGGAGCCATTTGAGTCCGGTCTTAAGCGAGTTTGGACGCACGGAGTTGAACTGTTTCGGATGCTCGTCGTTGATGGTGTAGCAGACCGGCACACCCTTGCTCTGAGCCGCCCACACCGGAGCCAGGCTCAAACGACTTAAACACCAGCAGAAGACGACATCGGGCTGAAACTCCCGCAGTCGCCATTCCACCGCCGGTTCATTGAGGAGCGAGGTCCGATGGAGCGCCTTGAGAGAGAAGTCGACGTGGGTCACGTCCTCGCCCGGGAGGGGAAAATCGGTGGTCAAAGCGAGCTTTCGAAAGACGCCTTTCTCGGGTTCGACTTCCTCGGCTCGAAAATCGCTGGTAAGAACCTCCACCTCGTATCCCAGACTCTTGAGTCTGTCCACCACCTGGCAGCACAGAATCTCGTATCCCCCGAACACGATGGGCGGATAGAGGTTATTCACCACCAGGACTCTCATCGTCTTCTAACCTTCTTCTTGATCAAGTCGAGTTCCGACTTTTCGAGTGAAAAAATTCCGAAGGCAATCAGAAAGAGCACGGCCGTGGCCCCTCCCCACAACAACAGACCAAGCAGGTTGTCGAGGTCGAGCAAAGACACTCCGTAGAGAGCGCCCAGTTGCAGCAGCGAGGGCAGAGCCAGAGGGAGCACGACCCGGCGGAGATAGCCCGGCAAGGTCACGGAGTAGAGGGAGCAGGCAGCCCGCAGGACCACCACGATGTCCACAATGAGAGTGGCGATGAGAGTCGCCAGGGCCACCCCTTCAAGGCCCATCGGACCGACCAGTAAAAGACTTAAGACAACATTGATGGCGGCGCTTTGACCGGCTGCACCCGCGGTCACTTTGTGATAGCCCGTCATCGCCAGGACGTTGGAGGCGATCATCTGCGGCACCGACAACAAGACCGAAACAACCAGTATCTGCAGCACCCGCCCTCCGGTACCGAATTCCGGACCCACCCAGAGCCTGAGGAGCGGTTCGGCGAAGTAGATCAAAAAGAGGCCCGCGGCCAGTCCCGGAGCCAGGGCAAAGCGGGTGCAGTTTAAAAAGATGAACTTGATCTTTTCCGTTTCGCCCTCTCCTTTCAGTTCGGCGATCAGCGGGCCCAAGACGTTGATAAACTGCTTCAAAAGCATGAGCAGAGCTTCGGCCACCTTCAGGGCCACCGCGTACACAGCGACCGCCGCCAGGGGGAGATAAAGCTTGATGATAAGAGGATCGGTCCGGAGCAGAATGAGACCGGCCAGGTTCACGAAAAGTGCGGCCGAGGAGAAGCCCCAGACTTCTTTCAGGACACCGCGACTGGCCAGACTGAATCGAATTTTCAGATCTTCCACCGAGCGCAGCGACAGGTACCAGTAGGCGGCATACTCCACCACCATGCTGGCGATCTGCACCAGAGCCAGATCGATCAGGTCCCCGCCTCTTTCCAGCACCAGGTAGGAGCCTACTCCGTAAATCACCAGCGAGACCACCTGAGCCATATTGGTGGAATAGAATTTCTGCTCGCCGTGCAGCACCGAGCGGTACAGACCCATCGGGAGAGGAACGAAAACCAACCTGAAAGCCATCAGCCAGAGTAGGAGTATGGCCTGCTCTCGGCCTTCGGTGGGAAGGCTCATAATCGTTGGGTAGAAGGGTGTCAAAGCGGCTAGCGCCAGCGCTGAAAGGAGAGCCAACCCGAGGTAGGCGACAAAGAGAGTACTGACGATCTCGTTGCGTCTGTCGTGCTCCCGGGCTCCTCGGCATTCGGCTACATACTTCACCACCGCCGCCCCCAGGCCGAGATCGAGGAGAGAGAAAAATCCCAGGAAGGAGAGGGTGAGACTCCAGAGACCGAAATCGTCGGCCCCCAGTTTCTCCACGATATAGGGAGTGAGGACCCCCATGATGAGAATGCTAAGGAAGAAGCGCCCGTAGTTGGACAGCGAGTTTATCAGAACCTGAGCGATTCTGTTCATCAGTTGAATCTATGCCACAGTTTCAGGAAATTTCTCACCGCCGCGGGTTCCGGAGCTTGGAGCAGAGAGGGAAGCTCTCTGTAAAGCTCTTCCCGTGGGTAGGTGAGGCTGAGCTTTTTCCGTTTCAGATTGTGGTACAGGTTGCGAGGCCACAGTCGGGGCTGAGTTTGTGCCGGTTCTCGTCTGGACGGGTCGAGACGATAAGACTCGGCCGTTAGTCCGGTTCGGCCGGTTCTCACACCTTCCAGCCAGAGAAAGGCGAGCTTCAGTCTGTGGGAAATCCGGGCTAGCTTTTCCGGGTCGATGTCGACCCGGTTTTGATCGGGGCGCAGGCGAAAGCGCAACGCTTTGGTGTATTCGTCGTGATGAAGCAGGTCGGCCAACTCAGGCTCTCGCCGGAGCACCTCTTCAAGCCGTTCGGCCCGAGAAGAGTAGGCGGTTCTGTAGAGACCGCGGGCAAGCAGGATGGCGTCTCCGATAGCCAGCACGGCTTTGAAGTAGTTTCTTACCAGAAAGTCCGGGTCGGGCGGCTCGTCGGCATGGTGGAGGATGAGGTGGGACCACAGCAGACCGGCCCCGCGGTTGAGAAGCAGTCGGGTTGCCTCCACCAGGGGAGGCAACTGTCGCAGATGCAGCGGAGCGTGCTTAGTAAGGATCTCACGATCTCCGTAGGCCACGATGTGGCCGTGCAAGAGATCGTGCCACATAAGCCAATGGGGCCACTTTTTCACATCTCCGATGGTGAGGGGGCGACTGTAGTCGACATCGATCCCCAATATCTCCTCAAATTCATGAGAGACGGCCCGGAGAGCGTCCTGGGACACCGACACCTGCTTGACTAGCAAAGTGAAGTCCAGGTCGTTGTAAGGACGCTCTTTTCCGTTCACTTTGACCACCCCGCCCTCACCTCGACCGTATCCACCTCCGAGGATAAGGGCCACCAGGTTTCCTTCCAATACCTGGGCTGTTCTTTGGCCGATAAGCCTCACCGTTTCGGCTAGTCCGCTATTGAACTCCTCGCTACCGACCTGACTCAGGGTCACCCCGTCGGGCCCGTCTTGCAGGTCGACCGGCTCTTTAAGCGGCGGCAACTCGCTGCTCTCAAACTTTATTTTGAGGCCCTTTTCAAATCCACGGCGCCGGCCGTGCATCTGGGCCAGACGATAGAAAGGTGCCCAAAAGAGCCAGGCCCACTCGCCTCTTTTGGCGACGAACCGCCAGTCGGCCACGATTTGGCGGAGGCAGGGCAGGAGAGAGTATCGCAGCCGGGAGCCGCTCCAATCGTCCCACTCGAAGATCTGAGCATCGGCCTGGCCCTCCCCTCGCTGCCGCTTCCAAAACTGTTTGAGCGAGTAGTTGTGAGAGTGCTCCACCACGGACAAAGGAGCGTACTTCACGCCATAGCCGTGCTGCTTGATTCTCCAGGTCCAGTCGATGTCTTCGGAGTAGGTGAGATCGTTTCGGAAGGGAGTCTTCTCCCACACTGACCTTCGCACCGCGGAGCTTGCCATGGAGAAGCAGTGTCGCCAACGAGCTTGAAGGGCGCCGTTGCCGAATGTGTCCTCGGTGTCGCGGACAAAGATGGGATAGCAATCAGGGCGGGAGGTCTGCCGCGAGAAGACGGCTCCGGTCTCTTGCTCGAACGCGGATAGAATTTCGACCAGCCACTGATCGTTTTGGGGAGGACAGTCGGAGTTCAGAAAGACCACGAACTCGCCGTCGGTGAGCTCCATGGCGCGGTTCAGGACCCGCCCCGGAACATAGGTGCCGGCCGGTACGGGATCGAGAAGGTCGGCGTAGCGACGGACGATGTCCGGGCTCCCGTCGGTAGACTCGTTGTCCATGACCAGAATCCTGGCCGGTACGGTTTGGCGACGGACCCCCTGGAGTGTCCTTTCCACTATCCAGGCGTCGTTCCAGGACCGCACCACGACCCAAACAGGGGCTTTCTCGCTCACGCCCGAGCTTCACTCCGGATGAGGCCGTGGAGGTCTTTGAGGTCTCGGGGCCAGTCTACCTCCGTGTTGGTGGAAAAGCTGGCCACGGAATCCTGGTGGAGAGGGTCGTATCCGTGCATCCCCGCTAGCGGCTTCTCTCCCATAAAGCTGGGGCAAAGCAGCACGCCCGGGTCCAGCAGGTAGAAGAGATGACCGTACTTGCGATCCGGGAAGAGACATCGGTAGGCGGCCAGTTGCCGGTCGCTCAGCAACCGACCTCCGGGTGTGCTCTCTAGCAAGGTCCGGACATCGGCCTCCGCCGAGGCGTTAGAAAACCAGAATCGAGCCATGGTGGAGTCGTATACGGCCGCGTAGTCGCGACCGAATTGGTAGCCCAGGCTCTCCACCTTCGGGATAAGGTCGAGAGTGGAGTTGACGTCGGTCATGCCGTGGTCGGAGAAGATGAAGAGTCGCACTTCGGAATAGTTTTTGTCAGCCTCGTCGAGAAGGCGCCGTAGCTTCTCATCGTACCACCTCATCTTTTCGGCCACCTGCGGGGCCCCGGTGCCGTGGGCGTGAAGAACGGCGTCCATGGCGGCCAGGTAGAGGTAGGCCACGGTGGGCTTGTCGGGGCCCGACATCGCTTGACTGAGAGATTGGAGATTCTGTTCCTCACCCTGTCGCCAGTCGGAAAGATGAAAGGGGACTCCTTCGGCTTCCAGCTGGACGAACACGCTCTCGGCTCCGCTGTTGATGCCCCCTCGGCGGTAGATGTCTTTTTTCTCCGAGTAGTTGAAGTAGTGCAGCTTGGAAAACGGCATATTGTAGAGCTGAAAATAGCCACTGTAGCCCAAAAGCTTTCCGGCGATCTTGCTGATCCAGTGCCGCACCCTCCCCCGGGAGGTCAGGGAGCGGGGCAGGACGTCGAGATAGCGAGCCCACCAGAAGGGTGAATTCTCCGGGTCAAAATAGAAGAAGGAGAAGTGTCCATGCTCCTGGGGGTCCAATCCGGTGATAATAGTGGGATCACAGGTGGAACTGTAGCCGAATACGGTATTGAGGGGCTGTTTCAGCTTGAGAACGTCGTCCAGGAAAGAGTGTTGATTGAGAATCTTCCAGCCCAGGGCGTCGATGAAGACGAACAAAGAAAGGCGGCTCAATTCAAGCCCTTTCTCGCGTGCTCGGCGTCTTGAAAGACCGGGATGACCTTGTGCAGATGTAGCTGGGTGAAGGTGGTTCGGACCTGGGGAGTCATCCCACAGACCGCGAACCGACTCTCTCGCGCTTTCTGATTTTTGGCGAGCTTTACCAGGACGCCGAGCCCTATGCTGTCTACCAAAGAAGCATGAGAAAGATCCAGCACAAGAGCGGTGGCGGTGAGCCCTAACAACTTTTCGAAGAGTTGTTGGCTCGATTTCCCCCTAAGCTGGTTTTTGTCAACCTTAACGAAAGTGACCCCGTCTCTCGTTTCAATATCCACCGCGTCCTCCTCCGACCCAATCATTCCCTCTGTCAAGTATCGCTCCTGGCAGGGTAATGGAGAATGTTCGGGCTGTCATTAGCGAAATCATCCAGGTAGCCGGCTAGACAGAAGCGTATTTAGTATAAATGAACTTACTGGAAGTATGTGTCAAGTACCCCGACATCGAGGGCGAGATGGTTCTTCGGATCAGCGATGATTGGGATGTGGATATTCCGCCCGCCAAGGTGAGCGAGGACCGGACCAGTTGGACTTTTGTCCTGCCCTGCCGCTCGCCTTACCTTTATTTTAAGCCGTGCTTACGGCTTTTCGGTGAGCATCTCTGGTCGGTCGGAAGCAACTATATCCTCACCCGTTCCGAACAGAGAAAAACAGTGTATCCTCGTTTTTATTACGAGGGCGGTACTTTCTCTCGGGAGCCGGAGATCTATCACAGCGAACGAAACCAGCGCGCCTACCGTCTCAGAGTTTACCACCCCGCGGGCTATCACGAGAACTACTTTGAGCACTTCCCGCTTTTGCTCATGCACGATGCCCACAACCTGTTCTTTCCCGAGGAAGCGTTTACCGGTAGGACTTGGGAGCTCGGTACGACGCTCGAGGTTATGGATCGAATGAACTCCGTTCGACCATGTATTGCGGTGGGAATTTATCCGGAGGATCGCATGGTGGAATATACCAATCCCGGTTACTACGACTATGGCCATTTTATCGTGGATGAGTTGATGCCGGCTCTATCTAAGGAGTTGAGAATGCTAAAGGGGCCGGAAAACACGGCCGTCATGGGCTCTTCCCTCGGAGGCCTGGTTTCCTTCCACCTGGGCTGGCGATGGCCGGAGATATTCGGCTATGCCGGTTGCCTCAGTAGCACTTTCCATTTTCAGGATGATCTCACTCAGGATATCGCCCGGGGCAAAAGGTCCACAGCCAAGTTCTATCTCGATAGCGGCTGGCCCGGCGACAACTACGAAGTGACGCGAAGTGTCTGCGATCTGATGCTCAAGCGCGGATTCGAATGGGGCAAGGACTTGCTCTATTTCAGTTTTCCCGGCGCCGGCCATAGCGAGGTGGACTGGGCCGCGAGATGCCACCTTCCTCTTCAATTTTTCTTTCAACAACGACCCGCCTTTCGCAAGAAAACCGGCGAGTGAGACGAAAGTGACCGTATGAACTACACAACCGAAGAGCGAAACGGATTCACCGTGCTGACACTCCAAGAGAAGCGACTGGATGCCAGGGCGGCCAACGATTTCAAGAAATTGATTCAGTCCCTGATCGGGCAAGGCCATCGCAACCTGTTGCTGGACCTGAAGAACGTCCAGTTCATAGACAGTTCGGGACTGGGAGCTCTGGTCTCTTGTTTGAAAGCGTTGGGCAAGGACGGGGACATGCAGCTTTGCTCGATCAACCCCCCGGTTCAGTCGCTCTTGAAACTAACAAGACTAGACAGGATCTTCACCGTCCACGAGAGCCTGGAAGCGGCACTATAGAGGAATACAAAACCGAAGAAGATTCTTGCCATCGCGGTATTCCAACGACAGACTGCTTGATAGCTGTTGGAGAATAAAAAAGCCCCGGCCTCGGATATCCACCGAGTTCATGTCGCTCACGTCGAAGTCTCTCGGGTCTTCCAGGTTCTCCACGTCCACCTTCAGCGGCTCCCCCTCGCTCCAGATCTCCAGGGTCAGACCGGCGGCCGACTTGGAGATGTCGACCTGCACTTTGCCTTTAGAATAAGAAGCGGCGTTGTTGACTCCTTCGGCTGCCGCCAGCTCCACCTGATAAAGCTTCATCTCATCCTCCACCCACAAAGTGGCGATGCCTCGGATGGCAGCCGCCGCCCAGGTGGCCTGCTCCAGATCCGTATCAAATTCGATGGTGAAAGAACTCATGTGTTCATAACCTCGCTCAGACTCTCCAAAAGCTTTGGAAGAACCTGCTTTTTTCTTGAAACGACCGACTCGAGGACGAGAAAACCCGAGCCGGTTCGAGTGTCGCCGAACGCTTTTTCCAGCAGACTATCGGCTTCGGCCTGACCAAATCCGATGGCCCAACTTGTCTGGGTAACCACGTCGGTGACAAACAGCATAGAGAAGAACTCACCGGATGACCTGTGATAAGACTGCAAGCAGTCGTGCAGAGCCTGCAGCCTACTCTCCGGTAGCGAATGAAGGGAAACGGTCTCCAGTTGGGCCACGGAAAGCTCCTTGGAGCGAAACGAAAACTTCTTCTGATCGCGGTCCCAGATCGTCGGAATATCCGCAGTCAGGAGGTCGTCCCCCGCTTTGAGTACTCCCAGAGCGAACTCGTTGAAGTCCAGATCGAGCTTGCGGCTCAGAGAATGGGCGACACGGCGGTCGGCCTCGGTGGTGGTGGGGCTCTGGAGGGCTAGAGTATCGGAGGAGATTCCCCCCAGCAGTAAAGTGGAGATGGCTCTATCAGGCTCCAAGCCGGCCTCTTCGTAGCGTAGCGCCACCAGCGTGCAAGAGGAGCCTACCGGCCGGCAATCCACCAGGATGGGTGCCATCGTCTCCACGTCTCCCACCCGGTGATGGTCGAAGACTCCCACAACCTCCGCTGCATCCAGTCCAGGTACGGCTTGGGAGGTTTCGAAATGATCGATCAAGACCACTCGCTGCCCGGTGCTTCTCCCCAGATCTCGTCGCGCCACCACCCCTCGCAAAAGGCCGTTCGAATCGACCACCGGCAAGGCGTGGAGAGAATGAAGTACCAACTCCTCCACATCTTTGACCTCGTCGTCGCACCCCAGGACGGTACCCTTGCCCAATTCTAGAGAGTCCAGCCTCAAATTCGTCTGAAGACTATGAATGAGATCGGGAAAGCTGGTGGGACAGAGAAGAACCGAATCGGGAAGCGGGCCGTTCTCGTCTAGAGTTGTGCCGACAAGGATCGCCCTGACCGGCCGAGAGAGGGGATCGAGCTTCCGCCAACTCTCTAGATTTCGGCAAACCAGGATATCTTCTCTGCCGGCCGTCTCTCTCCAACCGGAATCCTCGTCCCAAGCTAGGATCAGCTCTCCATCCAGCTCGTCCGGAACCTCTCTCTGGTCTTGTCGCTCGATTCCGGGCAGTTCGGCCAGCTGAGTCCAGCTGAAGAATTGGCCCAGCAGGGGGAGGACGGAGAACCCGAGCAGATACTGAAAAACGTCGCGGCGGTGGCTGAACACGGAGTGCAGTCGACCGTCGTCGTCGACTACCGGTAGCATGCTCTTTCCGCTCGAAATGAGCTTTTCCAAAGAGCCGGCCAGTGTATCCCGAGGGTTTAGGGTAAGAACCTCCCGAGTCATGACCTGCTTGAGTAAAGGTCGAAGATGTTCCACCAGGGGCGGTTCCGCCAAGCCGGCTGTCTTGAAAACAAATCGAGCCTGAGGCGGTAACGCGCCAAGCACCCCGGCCACGGCTCTCCCCGGTAAGAGGTTGGTGGCGTTGAGAAGCGCGGCCAGAGCAACAGCCGAGGTCGAGGCATCGGTGTCAGGATTCCGATGGCCCACAACCAGGAGCTCGCCTCGCCAGGACTCGGCTTTAACCAATCTCGACTCCTAAAAGGGAGATATCGTCCTGAGGTTCGCCGAATCGAAAGTCTTCGACCTCCTTCTGGAGCCGCTCGATGGTCTCTTGTAGGCTTTGTGAGGCGCCCTCCTCCAGGAGCTCCAGGAGCTTGTCCGAGCCGAACTGCTCTTCTTTTGAGGATTCCGCTTCCGTCAACCCGTCGGAATAGAAGTAGAGACGATCTCCCCGCTGCAGATCCAAAGTTTCGGTGGCGAAATCGTCGGTGTCGATCAGGGAGATAGGATACCCTCCTTCGCCCACGGTTCGAGATCGACCGTTCCTGACCAAAATGGGCGGTGGGTGGCCCGCCTGGGTAAATTCGAGGTAAAGCTCCTTGGTGTGAAATAATCCGTAGATGAGGGTAAAGTAGTCGTCTTCATCGAGGAAAAGGCGGTTCAGCCGCCTGGCTACCTCGTGGGGAGCCCGGGGTTCAATGCGTTCCTGGTCTCTCCAAAGTAGCGAGTCGCTGGGGGATAATATCCTCGATAGCGTTGAGGCTTTCAAGGAGGCCGGTATTCCGTGGCCGGCCACGTCCAGGAGGTAGAAACCTAAGATGTCTTCTCCCAACGGAAAGTAGTTCAGAAAGTCCCCACCTAAGAGATGAGAGGGTTGAAAGAAATAGGAGGTGCGAAGTCGAGTGTCGGGATGCGATTTTGGGAGGAGGTCTTCTAGCACTTTGGCTGCGGCCGCCAGGTCGGTTTCGATCCGCAGGTAGGCCTCGGAGAGCTTCTGATGCTTTTCTTCGAGCTCTTGATTTTGAGCTTTTAGCTTGGATTGAAGATCACAGATCCTCTGTGCGGCCCGAACTCGTACCTCGATCTCATCCGGTCTCACCGGCTTGGCCGAGAAATCGTCTGCTCCGGCTTTCATGGCTGTCACGAGATCGGCCTGAGTATCTTTAGCAGTGCAAAGCACCACGTACACGTAGTGCTCGTGATCGGCTTCCCTGATCCGGCGACAGAGCTCCAAGCCGTCGATACCCGGCATAACCCAGTCCGCGAAGACGACATCGAAACGCTCCTTCTGGAGAGTATCCCACGCTTCCAGTCCGTCGGCGCAAAGGGTCGTCTGGTGTCCGAGTCGCTTTAAGATGAAGTTGAGTGTCATCCGACAAGTGGGCTGGTCATCGACGATCAAGAACTTCATCTCGGGCCAATTCTGGTGTCTGAACAGATGATCCTGGAATGAGATATCCCAGATAACGATTTTTTAATGGTCGACGTGTAGTCTGGGACCATGCAGATCAGCTCAACTCGAAAAACCTATTCTCCTCAGACCTCGCCCAAGACCGCGGAGGCCCACAAAGCCCCCGGCGAAGGTCCTCAGGATCCCCAAGACGGCTGGGTGGGCACGGCTCTTTCCGTGGCGGGCGGCGTGGCGACAATGGCAGGAGCGCTGACCTCACAGCCTCTCCTTACCGCCGGCGGAGCATTAGCCACCGCGGTAGGCACCGGGCTGACAGCACACCGAATTCAGAAGGAAGGCGCTATGGACACGGCCGCCTGGGTCTCGTTCGGCGTAGGTGGCGGATTGACGGCGCTCGGCGCTCTCACTGCGATGCAGACTCCGGCTCCTTCGGCGGGCCCCACCGGCCCGCTTCCCACCTTCTTACGCCAGCTCGGCGTCCAGGCGTTGCCTCTCTAATTTACCAGCGATACTCGTGGTTTAGAAGATCGGAAGCTTCGTCCACCGGAACAGCCTCCGAAAACAAAAACCCCTGAGCTTCGTGACAACCAAGGTTGCGAAGCTCTTCCAGTTGAGCGTGGGTGACAACGCCCTCGGCAATGGTCTTCATTCCCATTCTCTTGGCGATACGCAGAACCGCCACGATCAACTCGGCGTTCACTTCGTCTTCCATTTGGCAGATGAGGGTGCGGTCGATCTTGAGCGAGTTGAACGGAAAGCTTCCCAGACAGTGGAAAGATTCGGAATCCACGCCGAAATCATCGAGATTGAAGCCGATTCGAAGCATATCCAGGGTGTTCAGCGAGTCGATGCCCTCTTGATCGAAGAGCACCTGCTCGCTCACGTCTATCCTCAACAGATCCAGAGCTTTGGGATGGGCGTTGAGAGTCTTCAGTAGCGTGGTGAGGTTGGAAGCTTGGAGGAAGTGATCGGAGGCTAAATTGATGCTGACATAGATCGGGTTTTCCGAAGCGGCGTTCCAAATTGGGATTTGGGTGAGCGCTTGTTTCATCACGAATTCGTCGATCTTCAGCAGCTGGCCTCGACGCTCCGCGATATCCAAAAAAGCTCCCGGCAGAAGCAAGCCTCTTTCGGGGTGTTGCCAGCGCACCAGAGCTTCAAACCCGGTCAGGGTGCCGTGGCGAAGGTTGAAAATCGGTTGATAATGGGTGACGAGTCCTGTTGTTTCAAGAGCTACATCGAGGTCGGCTTCCAGCTGCAGTCGCGCTTTGGCGTCTTGATCGGATTTGGCGTCGTGAAAGGTCGGTTCGCCCTTGGCCTTCACAACAGAGGCGGCCTTGAAATACTCTTCAGCGGTCTCTAAAGAGCCGTCCAGATCGACGATCGCCACTTCCAGCACCTGTTTGCCGGCAGCTTCCTTGAGGCGGTTGGCGACCCTCAAAGGGTCGCTGATGTGCCCCTGATCCTCCAGGATGATGCCGATACGGTCGTCGGGGAGCACCTCGATGGTATCCTCGAACCGGGTGAGAGGGTTCAGCTTGGCCAGCAACTGATCGAGCTTGCTGCCCTTTTTTAGGGTGAACAGGAGCAGAGCACATCTTTGGGAGCCGTGGCGGCGGCATCGTGAGACCGTTTGCCGGAGTCTATGCATGAAAGCGTCCAAGGCTATAAGATCTCCGTCGTCTGTCCGCGCTCGGCGGCCAAGAATCGAACGTGGGTGCCGGGGTTCTCCCGGAAGAAAATGGCCAGGTCGGCCATGGAGATGACGTACACCACGGTGGTCGACTCGGTGATGGCGCTGACCCCGTGTCGCTCGTTGCTGGACTTGACTCGGCCCACCAACGAGCCCCGGTAAGCTCGCGTCTCGGTGCCGTCGTCTTTGAACAGTCGGACCTGGCCCTCTTTGATCAGATACATACAGCGGACTCTGTCGCCGTCGCGATAGAGCAAGCGATCGGCGGGGATGGCGCGTTGTCGCATGTAGGGTATCAGCTGAGTCTTTTGTTTGACGGTCAGTTTGGCCAGCAGTTCGTTTTCGTTCATCAACGGCCAGCCTTCGTGGAGACGGCTCTCGGCCACCAGACGGAGAGTTCGAGCGATCTCCGTCCCTTCGACAAACCTCAGGAAGTCTCGGGCCGAGACCGTCAAGACTTCCATCTCGGTGTAGGCCAGGATATCGGCGGTACGTTCGGAGCCCAGCAAAACGGCGATCTCGCCAAAGTAGTCGTAGCGACCGAGACGGGTGAGAAACTCCCCGCGTTGCACCACTTCGGCTTCCCCGGAGAGGATCAGGAAAAACTCGTCGCCGGGCTCACCGGTACGGACCAGGGCTTCGCCACCGTGAAACTTTCGGTAGCGGGCGATTCGCAAGAAGTCGGCGACCTTGAGAACAGGGAGGCTCCAAAACAGATCGACCCCGCTGAAGAGGTCGAGCATGCGCTGGGCAAGCCACAGCTCCGGGGGCTTGACCTCCATCTTCAAAGTGTCTCTGACCCCCGGGGGGGCGAGCTTCAGACCGGAATCTCGGGGAATCCGGTCGGCTGAAATGTGGTTGACGTAGAGACGTTCCTTGACGTCGTCGGGCTGGGCAATGAGCGCTTCCACAGGGGTATGGATGGGAGGGATGCCCGCTTCGTGGAGGATGAGGTCGGCGTGCCATTCGAAATCCAGGAGATCCTTCAGGCGGTCCTTGGAGATGAGCCCCTCGTCGTGGAGCTTCTGCAGATACTCGGCATCGTTGAGATGGTCTCCGGAGTAGGCGAAGGTCTTGCCTTGGAAGCTAGTGGAAAATCCCAGAGTGGGAACGGGGTGAAAGTTGTAGCGGAAAAAGAACGCCGCGCCGGCGATGTTGACGGGCTCATTGACGGTCACCGGAATGAAATCGAAGAGGGCTCTGAGTTGGGAGCCGACCAGACCCACCAGTCCGCGGTACTTGCGGATAAAGCTGTCGATGATGGTGGGGGTGGTATGAAGACGCACCCGTCCTTCTTCTAGAAGCTTCTGAAGGGTGCCGGCGTCGTGGTCGGCGTGACAGTGGGTCAGAATGAGGTCACTGATCAGTCTGGAATCCACTCCGTGAGAGCGCAGCCACTGGGTGGTGTCGACCGGCGGATCGACCAGAATCCCCCGCCCGTTGACCCAAATGATGAACCCCGACGTGTCGGCCGAAGGGTCGAAGCCGTGGCCGCTACCGATCACGGTGACGCCGAAGAAGGGCGGTCGGTAGCGGCGAGTGGAGGAGGAGGCCGGGGGAGCCTTCGGGGGAGCCCGAAAGGAGAGTTCTCGGACCTTTTCCTTGCTGGTAAAACGATACCGGTCGAGACCCACCATGGTGATCTTCACGTCGGAAACGGTGACTTCGTTGTTGTCGTCAAAGACCGCGAACTCCACCATGTCCCTCATTCGGAGTCTGCCACCGGGCTTCTTTTCATCCTTCTTAAAAAACGCCATCTCTTTCTTGAGATCGGCGGGCTTGATTCCGGGCGCGTAGTCTCGTTTGAGATTGAGTGCCGTGGGGCCGAAGATCGCTTCTTGCAGGACCCGCATGACGGGCTTGAGCTGGTGCCGGCGACAGACCAGGATGGTTTTGCGCTGGTTCAGGTAGAAATTGAAATAGATCGGAAACTCTATTTCGGAGCGGCTGACGCCCAGGCTGATGTCGAAAAGCCTTTCCGGCAGGATGTAGACCTGTGGCACTCCGTGGGCTTGACCCATCGTGTCCTTGATGGTTTCGGGGTAGGAGGCGATCTGTGCTACGAAATCTCCCCACACCACAACTTGACCCCCCCGGGGTAAGTCGTAGACCTCAAAAGTCTCTTCTGACGATTCGGGTAATAGCACGGTGTCGAAGCATGTTTGCTAACACGATGCTCGCACCTCCCATGAAAAGGTTAGACATCAAACCTATATTTTAGTGGACAAGGTGGCCAGCAACCCGAAGTGATCGGAGGGAAAATCTTGCTCCTCAAACGGCTTGGTTCCGAGAAGTTGAGCGCCCAGCGACACGGTGTCTCCGAGGCAAAGAAGTCGATCTATCCTGGCCTGGACGGTTTGTCCTGGAGCCTGCTTGCGCAGCATTTCGTTTGCCTGGCTGTCGATGGTGTAGCCCGGCTTTTCCGGATGGAGAGTCGACCATGCATCCCGAGTCCGTCCTGTCAGCTTCTCCGATTCGGGGTCTTCGGCCGTGCTGTTGAAATCACCGGCCAGGACGGCTGCCGTTTCGCTCTGGAGAATGTCCAGGGCCTCCGAGAACTGAACGGCTCTCGTCTCTCCCGCGCCCCGGTTGCTTTCGAAATGAGCCCCCGCGACAGTCGCCCCGCCCGCGAATCGACCTGTCAGAAGCCTTCTTCCCATTTGGCTGGTCAGAGGATGGAACCGTAACTCGTGACATCGAACGCGGGCCACCATCACCACCCCGATCTCGCTGTGCTCCACCCCGGACAGCCAGTATCCGTTTTTAAGCCATTCGGCCGCCTGCAGGGCGCGAACGAACGGAGGGGTGACCTCCTGGAAGAGCATGACGTGGGGCCGGTAGCACTCCAGTTCGGCCAGAAGTGCGGTGTTGCGCTCTTCCCGGCGGAAACGATCAAACCAGACGTTCCAGGTGGAGAGAGTGAACTCCGGGGGCAACTCTTCCTCGGTGGGGGCTCCCAGCCAGATAGGTTCAAGCTTCATTAGGGTAAAAGGTCAGGCCGCTGGACCAATCGACACCTTTCCGCGTAGACGTTTCGCCGGGGAGGAGTGACACGTCTTCGGTCGTCAGTTCATCGCGCACATCGGCCGGTTCAAACTCCCGGGCCAATCGTTCCGCTTCTTCGCTGCTTTCCGCGAACACTTTCGATTCTTTAAGAAAATCGAGGTCTTCCTCGGGAAATCGGCCTCGAAAGCTCACTCGAAAAAGAGAAGCCTCCTCGCACTCCTCACCCTGAATCATCCGCACGACTCTGGCGACCGGTCCGGAACGCCGCAGACCCAGCGCTTGAAGAGCCAGGTTCAGCGCGGTGGAACGGTCACCCTTATCGAGAAGTAAGAAAGCTAATTTACTCAACAGTTCTGCGTTGTCGGACTCGTGGAGATAAGCCTCACCAAGCTCGAACAACGCTTCCGTTACTCGGTCCATCTCCACCAACAGAGTCAGCCGCTGAGTCAACGCTACCACCCGAAGGCGCTTATCTTCCGTTTCCTGATAGACCCGGCGAAAAAGCTCGAGCGCCTTCTCCTTGTTACCGAAGCGAAGGCGCATCATGGCTTCGTTGTAGAGGACCTGGTCGACCTCGGCTCCGGGACAATGACGGGCCTCTCGATAAGCTTCCAAGGCACCCTGGAGGTCGCCGAACTCAGAACGATAGTTGCCCAACTGCAGCCAGAGCGGCCAGATGGGAGCCTCTTTGACTCCGCTTTCCAGCACCTGGATAGCGACCGGCAAGTTGCCCTCTCCATGAAAAGACTTGGCCAGGACCTCGAAGGCTCCGGAGAAGCGCTGCTTGAGAAGTTGGTGACCCATCTCGCGGGCCTCTCGAAGTCTGCCCTGATCCAGGCATTCCAGCGCCTGCTGGTAAAGCAGTTCGATACTCATTGTCCGCTCCGGGTTAGAGGAAGCGACCTCTCATAAGGGGTAAGAGCCGTCATCCCCTCTACTTGGACTTCAGGGCCTGCACGCCCTACAAGGCAGTTGATTCCGGGAGAAAGGTGAAGGGCCGCTCGGTCCCCAAATAAAGAGTCGTGTCCAGTTCTCGCCAGGCCATTTCCGCCTCTTACCTGTCTCACGAAGGTGAAACACTCACCTTCGTCAGCCGATTCAGACCGCGACAACAAGCCTTGAGCCTCACACTCAACGTGGGTGATAGCGATCTCCGCCTGGAGGTCCAGCTCAAACAAGCCCGGGAGACTCATCACGGAGACTTTATCTGTCACGGGATCATCACCGAGGGAGCGGAGCAACTGAGCTATCCGCAGGTGCCTTCCGGTGCGGAACGGTACTCTCGGGTCTATCCTCGAACAAACGCCAGACTTCGGGCCCTTTCCCCCGCGTTGCCTAATTTCCGCGCCCTTTCCATCGACGTCTCCCAGGGCGGGCTCAAGCTTGAGACCGAAGACAAGTTGACGCCCGGAGCGCGAATCAAGATGGATCTCGACCTGGACATTCCCGATCAGGAGCCGATTCCACTCAACTGTCGAGTGGTCTGGTGCCAGGCTATCGGTAAAACTTTCACGGTAGGCTTGCAGTTCGTTGATCTCGAACCGTGGGTCCCGCCTCTCCTTAAAAGTTTCCAGTCCTGGCTCGAGGGGAGTGGTCTGAGGCCGCGGCCCTACAAGCAGCCGCCCGAATTAGAGTTTCCGGAGCCCGAGAGTTCCGGCGACGAGGAGCCGGTGCCACCGGCCGGTAGCCTCTCCAGTGTCAGTTTCGCCCAGGCCCAGGTGGAGTTGGTCCTGGCCTGGACCAGGGGTGAGATCTTCCGAGTGGTCTTCGACGACGTGTTGGTCTTTCGCGACAATCGGGGGGTGGAGGGTGCGGCCTTCTACGACGCCCTGGATCTAGAGGAGTCTCGTCTCATCACTCAAGCCCTGGCAGTGCTCCCGGTCTCCCTCAATCGAAAGCGTAAAGTCTTTCACTACCAGTTTCTGAACAAGCTGGATCGCCCTATCCTGGAAGTGGTCTGCGGCCGCAAGGCAGACTATCAACAGATCGGCGAATGAGGAGCTTTTTAACACTTCTCCTGCTTCTCCTGATTCAGCCTCTCTCGGCCCAATCGACGGTGGAGATGTCGGATCTGGATGGGGACGGTTGGGTTGAGTTTTACAGCACTGAACTACCCCGTCGATCCTACCTCTCGCCCGGGCCGTTGGTCCTGGAGTTGGCCGAGTCGCGTCCACTAGAGTGGTTGCTGGAAGAAGCGGAGAGATGGCCGGATTCCAGGCAGATCCAAGCAGAAGCAGCCCGCCGACTGTGGCTGGCCGGCAGGCACGACGAAAGCCTCGCCTTCTGGAGAAGCGCGGAGCGCTCCGCGGACATAGACTTCCTTCTGGAGGCGGCCCGAAACTTCGCGGAGCGTGGCAGATGGGGGGAAGCGCTGGCCATGGTCGCGCTAGAGGACTCCAACTGGCTCTCTCGGGTGACCGAGCTTTGGTACGCCGACCCCTTGTTGCGCCGGTTGTTGACTGGGGGCTGGTCTGTCACCGATCGGCTGACCAAATCCGGTGTTGAAATTCGGATCGGTCCGGTGGAGGACGCGGGTATCGGCCGCACTCTGCGGATAGGAAAAAGATCGATCGAAGTAGGGGACGGCCGTATCGCTTTCCCCGAACTCGGCCTTCAACTGGCCGTGGAACCGAAAACGGAGGTAGACAATTTGACAGCGGAACTTGCCGGTCCGGAGGGAGTGGTAGAACAGTTGGGAGTGTCGGTGGAGGGCAGGCCGATCGAGGCCTACTGGTATGGGACCGGAAGCCAGACCGTGGTCTTTTTCGGAGCCTTTCACGGAGACGAGCCGGAAAGTGCGGAGGTCGTTCGAAAGCTGGCGGACTACCTTCAAGTGCATCCGGACTTACTTGAAGACCGAAGGGCCGTCCTGGTGCCCGTGGTCAATCCGGACGGTCTCGGCAAAGGGCGACGTAAAAACTCCAACCAGGTCGATCTGAACCGAAACTTTCCCACCGACAATTGGAACTCCGAGGGTAAGGGAAGCAACTACTGGGGTGGGCCGGCTCCAGCCTCGGAGCCGGAAACGCAAGTCGTGGTGAAGCTGCTGGAGAGATTCCAGCCGGATCGCATCATATCTATTCACTGTCCCTACAAATGCGTCAACTACGACGGACCAGCGCAGGCGCTGGCGGAGGCCATGTCGGCGGAAAACGGCTATAAGGTCGAACCGAGCATCGGATATCCGACTCCCGGGTCGTTCGGCACATACTCGGGTGTCGAAAGAAAAATACCTACCATTACCCTGGAGCTTCCTCCCACCGGCGAGGAGGACGTATGGAAAGACAATCGGCTCGCCCTGGTCAAGGCCCTGAGAGGTTTATAGAGGTATCTCAAACCGAAAGCGAGTGGGTTCGCCCGTTTTGCTGGAAACACTAATCTCGCCCCCGTGGCTCTCGACCACGAGCTTGCAGAAAGCGAGTCCAAGCCCCTTTGAACGATGGCCATTCTTGTCTAGAGAGCTGAACTTCTCGAAAATGGTCTCCTGGTATTCAGTGGGGACTCCTTTGCCTCTGTCGGAGACGCAAACTCCCAGAGAGCCTTTGTTGACATCGATTTCCACCTCGATCTTCTCTCCCGTCGGACTGTATCTCAGGGCGTTCGTCAAGAGATTCAAAACGACTCGGGAGATAAGCTCGGCGTCGCACTTGATGAGGACGTTCTGGTCGCTTTCCTGAATATGGATACGGTCTACCATCGGTCCGAGCTTCTCCAATGCCGGCTCCACGATCTCAGCCAGATCGTGCTGGGCGATATGAAGTTGCAACGAGTCTTGCTCTAGACGAGCAACGTCGAGAATGTTTTCCACCATCGTGTTCATCTGGCTCAGGATGCCACCCAACTTTGCCAGATTTTCATGACCTTCGTCGTTGGAGTCTTCCAGCGAGTCTTTGACAAACTCGATGTAGAAAAGGCTACTGGCAAGCGGGGTGCGCAAGTCATGTACAATCATTTGGGAAAGGCTCTCCCGCAGATTCTCCACTCGCTCTAGCTCACGATAGCTCTCCTCCAAGGTCAGGTTCACCTGGAGGAGTTCCTCCCTCTCCACATCGAGTTTGTGAGAAAGAGTGTGAGCTTGCACAAAAAGAGCGCTCAGGCGTTTGACCGCCTTTAAGATCGTATACAGCAACAGAGTTCCCGCGATGGCCAGCACGAACTGGGTTCTTTCCGAGGTTCGAAAGAAGGTGTAGATCACAGGAAGTCCCATACTCATCACCGTGAAGACGGCCAATCCCGGGTGCATGGAGTAGCTCAGGCAGGCTCCGGACGTCATCATCATGAGGAGTGCGAAGAAGGCGAGCCGGACGTCCAGCTGATCGGTGGGGAGGAGAAGGAGGCTTCCGAGCCCCCACCAGAAAGCCGCCAAGACGATGGAGCCTCCCAGGGCCATCTCCCAGCGAAGCAGACGACGATCGGTCATCTCCTCTTGAGGGAACGCCTTCTGCACCGCAAAGCGAACCGCGGCCGTGAGAAACATGACGGCCGTCCAGGCGAGCAATTTCCAGGCGGGGATCTTGCCCCAAGCCATGGTCGTGGCTAAAAGTGCTCCGATAGGACTGACGATAATGTTCGACCAGGATTGGTTGAAAACGAAATGGACCTGCTCTCTTCTCAGGGACTCGTGAGCAGATGGTCTAGGAGATTGAGGCATATTTCGAGGGCCGATCTGAATGTGTTTGTGGTAACGACTTCGCTCTTCATCTCATAGCCCTTTCCACAGATTGATTAGTTCAGTTTTGGCCGGTTTGCCACTGTTTTAGAAACCGTTGTCCCACTTCCCGTTGAAGCGGCAGCATAAACCGAAGGTCTCGCTTCATCTTAGGCATCAAGACAGTATCGATATGGGTCTTGAGCTGGTCCATCAAGTCTCGGAAGGTTTGGTCTTCGACTACGTTTTCGCGAGAGATGTCCAACTGCAAATTCGGCGCTGAAACGACGCCGCAGATCCCTCGGTAGGGTCCGAGTTGGACAACCTTTGGGTAGGCGATTCCGTGAATGACGAAGGTAAAGAGGTTTTGAGTTTCCTGGGAAGTCCAGAGGTGCCCGGAGCACCCTGCATCGTCCACCCTGGCGGCCGACCAGGCGGACAGCACGATGCTCGGTTGGGCGAGAGCCGGGTCGTTGAGCTGAAGTCGGCCCGCTGTATCGGGCGGAGACTTTCGAATGAGTCTCCGTCCCATCCAGGCAACTCTCGGGCAGTACGAACAGCGCTCGGCGAGCAGTTCGTAAAGCGATGTTGAAAAAGGTATACGGGCCTTTTCTATCCTGACTTCGTTGAAATCGGTTCCATCGTCTTCAACGGTGCGATGGCTCGAGGTGGGGTTGCCGTCGATGACAGTGAGGAGGGATTCGAGGCCGCCGTAGAGAGAACGAAAGACGACTCTTCGCGGCTGAAGAGCCTGAGCGGCGGAGAGCCCGAGCTGAAACTCTCGACAGATCGGGGCTTTGGAACTCAGAAGTTCAGGGAAGTCATGGTAGGTCCAGGGGCGGCCGTCGAAGGTCACCGAGCAGCTGTCTTCCGAGTCTTGCCGCACGTCGATCACTGTGGCCCCGCCTAAAACCGCCCCGGCGACGAATGGTAGCAAGCCATACTCGGGACGAGTCATGCGAAAGACCTGTAGCTTCTTTTGGCTCTTGAATGGGTCTATGGTGAACTGGCCTTCGGAGCCATGTCTTTCGCCTGCACTACTCAGGGAGTCTATGTACGAGTTGAGCTCCGACAACCTGAACGCAGTTTACAGGCCCAATCGACGCTGAAAAACCCCATTCAGGAGAACGTCGCCGTCAGCTTCCACCGCAAACCAATCGCCTTTGTTGCTCAGTTTGGCGTAGAGCGGGTCGGTTAGATTCTGTTTGTAAGAGCCGTTGAGGTAGAGGTCGCCGTCTCTTTCCACGGCTAGCCAGTCGCCCCGGTCGTTGAAGTCGGTGTGAATGGGACTGTCCATCTGCACCTGATAGGAGCCGTTGACGTACACGTCGCCGTCCTTCTCCAGCACCATCCAGTCCCCGTTTTGGTTGAGTTTGGCGTAGGCGGGATCACCGAGATCTCGCAGGTAAGAACCGTTTTTGAAGACCTCTCCGTCTTTCTCCACCACCAACCAATCGCCGCGGTCGTTGAGTTCGGCGAAGGCCGGTTCCTGAAAGCGCCGCTGGTAGGAGCCGTTCAGAAAGAGGTCTCCGTCGGACTCCAGCGCCATCCAGTCGCCCTTGTCGTTGAATTGGACGTGAGTCGGCTTGTCGATCTTTCGCTGGAACGAACTGTTCTTGTAGACGTCACCGTCCTTCTCCACGACCAGCCAGTCTCCACGATCGTTCAGCAAGACGTGGGTGGGATCCACAACGCGGCCTTGATGGATGTCGTTCTTAACAAGGTCACCGTTTTTTTGCGCCGCCAGCCAATCGCCGCGGTCGTTCAGCAGGACGTGGGTCGGTTGGTCCAGGTGGCGTTGATAAGACCCGTTGCGATAGAGATCGCCATCGGACTCCACCGCCAGCCAATCGCCTTGTTTGTTCAAATGGATGGTTGCGGGAATCGACACTTTCCGCTGATAAGAGTCGTTTTTGTAGATGTCGCCGTCGGCTTCCAGGGCCAGCCAGTCGCCTTCTTCACTGTATTCGACTTTGGCCTTTTCGCCTAGATCGGCGGCGGTGCGCGGGAGAGGGGAGCGCACGGATGAGTGGACAGTGAGGTTCATGGTTCGATAATAAAGCAATCGTTCCAGCCGCGAGTTTGCGATAATGTTGCCAAATACATGTTACGACTTTTTAACATGAAGCGGGTCGGTCGGCCCTTCGTCGACCGCAACAAAGCTAAGCTTCGAGGATGAGAATCTCGTCTGTAGCGTCCCATCCGGCGGGAACCCGCAAAAAGAAGCCGGTCACCAAGAAGTCTGCCCCGAAGGTCGATACCGAGGCCTCGGGGTTTAATCTCAAGAACACGATTTCCAAAGGCTACAAAGCCGTGCTTCGCCAGACGGGCAACGTAGCCAGTGTGTCGTCTAATCTTCGGATCGGGAGTCGACAGTTCCGAGCTTTGCTTGGCACCGGGCTGGCCAGTAGCCTGGGGGCCGCCGGGATGTATGCGGGCTTGGCCGCGGCCGGGATGCGGACGGCTGGCGGGGTGGGCAAACTGGTGGAGGCCGGCAAAAAGAAGAGCATGAGCAAGGCACTCGACGGGGTCAAAGACCTCGGGTCGGCGGCCGTGCTGGGACTGGCTTCAGCCAGTATGTACGCTCTTCGTCGCACTGTACTTCCTTTTTACGGCGGGATCGGCACCATTCGCGGTGCTTTCAACTACGCCATGGGGCGCAAGGACAAGAACAAGAGACGACAGGAGATCGGGGCTCTCGACGGCATCCGGTCGCTGGGGTTGACCGCGCGCGCTCTGAAGGCTTATTCACCTTGGTTTCTCACGGCCGGTCGAGTGCTGGCTCCCGTGGCGGGAGTCATGCAGGCGACCATGGGGGCCAAGAAGCTGGCCCACGGGCTGCGCAAGAACATCAACAAAGATGAACTCAAAGGGGTGGTTGATATCGCTTCGGCGGTCGGCCTGACCATGTTGCTGACAGGAGTTGCCGCGACGCCCGGCCTGGCGGTCTTCAGCGCTGCTCAGTTTCTGTACACCGTCTACAACATGAACTCCAAGGTTCGGAAGTTCATGGATAAGGGGATCGACAAGCTGGAACCGGCCGGTCTCAAGGCCATGGACGGTATTCGCAACGTAACCGATGACGTGAAAGAAAAGATCAACAAGCTCTCCTCTCCCTTCTTCATCGGTTCCGATGAAGAAACGAAATGGGCACCCGGCACCGAAGCGAGGCTGGAGATCGACGCTCTGGAGATCTGCTCGATGCTGCCGGACGACGGGCCCGACGACCTGGTATCGCAGAACTTGGATACCGGTGTTGATGACGAGTGGGAAGAGCAGGAAGGCTATCTGGTTTAGGGGTCGGGCAATGTTAACTTTTCTTGGGTTGCATTAACACCATGAGCACAAATTGATGGGCTAAGGTCCACCCGGTCCTCTGCGACTTCGTCACGAGATGGAGTCTCGGGGGGCCTTTGTTATGACCTGAAAATGGATCCACTGTCGTAAGTATAGCGAGCTTCTTTGCCGATCTTCACTCCATGGCGGTGCAGCGACAGGGCCTCACACACCTTCCAGGGAACCCGCTCAACATGTCCGTATCACTCTTTCGACGTTGGCGCTCGCAAAAATTTTCCGACCTGGTAGGCCAGGAGTCGGTCGTCTCCACGCTCCAAAATGTGCTGGGTGCCGGCGATCCGGCACGAGCTTATCTTTTCTGTGGTCCCCGAGGTACGGGTAAAACATCCAGCGCCCGTATTTTCGCCAAGGCTCTCAACTGCGAGAACGGGCCCGCCGCCGAGCCGTGCAACGAATGTTCTCAATGTAAGTCGATCTCCCAGGGCAACAACCTGGACGTCTTCGAAATCGATGCGGCCAGCCACACTCAGGTCGATAAAATTCGCGATTTCATCGTGGAGAAAGTTCACTTCACGCCGGTCTCGGCGCGCTACAAGGTGTACATCATCGATGAGGTGCACAAGCTGAGTACCAGCTCCTTCAACGCCCTGCTCAAAACCTTGGAAGAGCCTCCATCCCACGTGGTTTTCGTGCTGGCCACCACCCACCCGCACGAGATGCCCTCCACGATTCTTAGCCGTTGCCAGCGCTACGATTTTCGTCCGCTGACAGCCGGCGAGGCCGAAAAACACCTGCTGATGATCGCAGGCGAAGAAAAAATTAACCTGGAGATTGACGCGGCCCGACAGTTGGCGCGAGCGGCCGACGGCTCGCTTCGAGACGCTCTGGTGCTTTTTGAGCAGGCCAACGTTTATGCCGAAGGACAGGTCACTCGCGACAGCGTGCTCGATCTTTTGGGAGGCGTCGGCTACGAGGTCATGGAGGAGATGTTCAGCGATCTCATCTCCGGTGACGCCGCCTCGGCGCTGCAGAGACTGGACAGCTGGATCGTGCGGGGACGCGATCTGAAAAGACTGGCCGAGAGTTTTCAGGACCATCTCCGTATGATGCTGCTGCTGAAAGTGCGCTCCGAGGATCAGAGCATTCGTCACCTCTCGGCCGAAGAGCGAGAGTCGCTCGACCGGATCGTGGCCAGAGTATCGGTGAAAGCTGTAACTCAGTGGCTGAGGGGAGTGGGTGAGATGCTGACTCAGATACGCCACGGCCGTCACGCTCGTTTGGAGTGGGAGATGTTGCTGGTAGAGTTGGCTTGCCCCCAGACCGATCCAACGATGGACGGTCTTGAGAATAGGATTGAGCGTCTGGAGATGAGCGGCGGCGGTGGTGCGCCCCCGGTGGACCTGATGGCGCGGATAGAGAAACTCGAACGAAACGCCGGTGGTGCGAGTGTCGACGACTCGAGAGTAGCCGAGATGGAGCGAAAACTTGCGCGACTCTCTGAAGCTCAATCGGCCCCCTCGGCGGTAGACGATTCGCGGGTCTCGGAGTTGGAACGCCAGCTAGCCCGGCTTTCCCACACTTTAAACGAGCTGGCCGATGCGGCGAAAGAGGCACCGCGAGAGCCCGAACCGATACCTGAGCCGGTAGAGCTTGCTCCAGAGAAGGAGCGGCAGCCGAAACCGGCCATCGTGCCCACCGAAGGGGCCGAGGTGCCGACCGTGGCCAACCTTCCGGTGGAGGTGGAGCTTCAACGCGACGTGGTTGACCAGTGGCTGGAGATGCCGGACGTTTTGGTGACTGGTCGAGTGAGTCGCTCAGGACAGGGGCATCTGTTGGACGAGATGGAACCCGATGAGGAGCCGGAACTGGAAGAGGCTCTCACTTCAAAGCGTTCGACCGTGGAGCTGACCGAGGAGCCGGTCGACTTCGACGAGCCGCCCGAAGAGGACTACGCCGAAGAAGAGGACTATGAACCGGAGAAATGGGAGCAGGAAGCTTCCGTGGAGCAGCCTTCCTCTCCGCTCGACTCTGAGCCCGGAAAGTCGACGTTGGAGACGCACTCGAGCCCGGCCGAGGTCGAGCCGGAACCGGTGGCCGACGCTGACAATCGACCGGCCGAGTCGCAGCCTGAGGCCGAGAAAGGAGCTGCCCGTCCGGCTCAGCAGGAGTCTGAACCGTCCCCGAAGCCTGCCGCTTCCGGAGCTTCCGCCGAGGCCAAGAAGATGCTGGCCGAACCCAAAGAGTTCTTCCGCCTTCTCATGCAGGGAGTGAAAGAGCGAGATATCCGACTGCACGCCGTGCTGGCCGATGCCCGACTCACCCGGCTTGAAGAGAGTTCTTTCGAGCTGGCCGTGCCCGAGGGTTATGATTGGCATTTTGGAAAAATTCAGGAGGGTCGAGCCCTTTTGGAGACGGTGGCGGAGTCGCTCTTGCCCGGATGCACTCCGAAACTGGAGTGCAGCATCGGTGGTGAGAAGGCCGCGCCGCCCAAGGAGAATGAGCACGAGGAGTTGGTGAAGCGCGCCTCAGGCGTGTTCGGCGGCTCTTCCGTGGTGGATTGAAGAGGAGCAGCTCGTGAACTGTCCTGGTTGTCGAACGAAATTGGATACGGACACTTACCACGATGTGGAAGTGGACCCATGCGGCCTGTGCAAAGGCGTCTGGCTGGACCACAAAGAGATCGATGATATTTTTGGTGTTCAGCAATTGCCGGAGAAGCTGCTTGTGGTGGCCGGTGAGAGGCCCCTGGTCTCGGTGCCGGAGGGTAGCCGAACCTGCCCGCGCTGCACGGAGTTCTTGACCTTGGTGGAGGTCGACGGTATTCGCATCGACGTCTGCAGCCACTGCCACGGCCTTTTCCTCGACAGCGGGGAGCTAGAGCAATTAGCGAAGGCGGCCGAGGCACGCTTTCAAGCCGACTCTTAGGCCGACTTTAGCTTCCTATCAAAGGAGAAAACGCCGCTTCGCCCAATGAAAACGAACACGAAATTGAAGGAGTGTTCGCTCTTGGCACATTCAGCGAAAGTTCTCGTCGTAGATGACGAGCCCAACGTACTGCGCTCCCTGGTGCAGTACCTCACCATCGAGGAATTCACGGTGGAGACGGCTAGCAACGGAGTCGAGGCATTGGAGAAGGTGGATAGTTTCAATCCTGAACTGATTCTCTTGGACGTGATGATGCCGGGAATGGACGGGTTCGAAGTTCTGGATAAGGTTAAGGAGAAGCCCGGTCACGGGGACACGCCCGTGATCATGCTGACGGCCAAAGACCAATCTTCGGATGTCCTCAAAGGCTACCAATCCGGAGCCACTTCGTATCTGGTGAAGCCGTTCAATCTGGACGAGCTGGTGGAAACGATCAATCAAACTTTAGAACGCAGCAAGAGCAAGTCCGAGTAGACTCACTCTCAGAATAGAAAGAGGCGCCGCTTATGTTGGGCAAAAACATGATGAAACAGATGCAAGAGATGCAGAAGAAAATGCAGGACTCGATGGCCACGATGCAGGTAGAGCTAGCCAAGATCGAGTGCGAAGGCACGGCTGCAGGTGGAAAAGTGACCGCCAAGGTCAACGGCCATCAAGATATCTTGTCCATCAAGATTGATCCCGAAGTCGTCGACCCTGAAGACGTGGAGATGTTGGAAGATCTGGTGCTGGCCGCAGTGCGTGACGCGATCGGCAAGAGCAAAGAAGAGTCCAGTAAGAAGATGTCGTCCTTGACGGCCGGCCTGCCTTTGCCTCCCGGAATGTTCTAGGCTCTTAGCAGACATTAAAAAGCCCCGGCAGAATTGCCGGGGCCGGGCTTCCATTTTCGGAATTCTCTGGGCCCGGAGGCCCGCAACTCTTATTTCCCGAGACCGAACGGCTTGTGAGTGCCGTACTCGGTTAGTTTGCCCCATAGGGATTGCAAGAAGTTCTCCTTGCCCAGCGGGTCGAAGGCACGGCCGCCGTGCTCGACTTCGTCCACCTTACCCAGCAGGGCGTTGAGCGGCAGCGGTTCTTTTTTGTCGTAGCCTTCCTGGGCTACCAGCAAGAGCGTGTTGTTTCGAGTCATTTTAGCTTTTACGAAGCGCCGGACCCAGAACTCCGAGCCGATGCGAACGCAGACAACGTCACCCATTTTCAACTCTTGGAACTTCACCGAGCGAACCTTCAGCAGCGATTGAGAAGGTACGATAGAGGGGAGGTTGCTGTCCATCAACATGATGCGACGAGTCTTACCCTTGTCGCCCAGACTGGCAGTGGTGACGGCGGCCTTCATCTCCTGATGTAAAGATTGCTTATCCGTGGATTGAATTGCTGCCATTGTTCCTCCGTGCTCGTTGTCTTCACATAGACTAATCGAAAGCCCGCGATTCAAATTGTGAGCTGGATCACAATTGGTAGTGATCTACCACTGGTTAGAAAAGCATCTCTAGGACACATGGTGCAATGAGGTTAGCTTTATTGGGAGTCTCGCAGAGGGGTCGAGCCTGTCAAGTGCCTGGAAACTCTCGAAGTTTTATGTCGACTCGCTAGTTCGTCTTCGAAAGATGCCATTTCTTGAGCAGTTCGGCCTCTCGCTGAGCCGTCAGGCCGGCTTTCAGGGCACTTCCGTCGTCTAGCGTGCGATACCAGGCCAGGGAGTCTTGTACTGTCTGAGCCATGGGTCGGAAGGTCAGACCGGCCTCCACCGCTCGATTGATGTCCACTCTCACGAAGCCTTCCATTCCGGAGGAAGGGGGCACCCACAACGGTAGATCGGTCCAAGGCGAGACGTTGTTCGCTTGCAGGAAATCGGCGGGCACCCAGGTGAGTGTGGAGGTGGAATGGATGGTGTCGGCGGTGATGTCGAGGAACTGTCCCATAGTCATCTGGTGATAAGGGCCGGTGACGTTGTAGGGCCCGTAGTGGCTGTTTTCGATGGCTTGAATCGTCCAGCGGCCGAGATCTCGAACGTCGATGCATTGGATCGGATCCTTCGGAGTGCCCGGCGCCAAAGTCTCGCCACCTCGATGTAGCCGGACCGGCCAGTAGGTGAATCGGTCGGTCGGGTCGCCGGGGCCCACCACCAGCCCTGCTCGAACCAGAGTGTTGTTCTTAGGAAAGGAAGCCCGAACAAACTCCTCGGAGAGAGCCTTCATGCCGCCGTAGTTCTTGGCGCTGTTGTCTTCGATGGTTGGGTCATCCAGCTTTTGCAGCTTGCCGTCTTCGGTCTGCCCAATCACGGTATTGTCGGCGTAGATGGAGAGGGAAGACATATAGAGATACTGACCCACATTGCCTTCAAGGAGTTCGGCGGACTGTCGCACCCAGCGTGGGATGTGGCCGGAGTTGTCGATGACGGCATCCCACTTCCGACCCTTCAGGGCTTCCAGATCGTTGTCCCGGTCTCCCAACAAGTTCTCGATCTGAGGAAACATGTTGGGAGCGGTTTTCCCGCGGTTGAAAATAGTGACCTGATGGCCCCGTCCCAGGGCGGTCTCCACCTGGTGCGGTCCGATAAATCCGGTCCCTCCCAAAATCAAGATCTTCAGGGGTTTGCGGCCTGCGGCGAAGGCGGGGGCGGCCAGGGCGGCAGCACTTAGGATAAGAAATTCTCTACGATTCATTCCTGGAGAGTTATCATTTGAGTGGGGATTCCCTCCGCGAGGAGGTCTCATGACCTTGCAGAAGGTGAGCCCGTGTATCAACATCCTGCTCCCATCCAACGTCTATCCGAGTCCCTGATGCGTCTTCCTAGCATTGGACCCAAGACCGCTCAGCGACTTGCCTACCACCTATTGGATGCTCCTCTAGAGGAGGTGCAGGAAATGGTGGCGAGCCTGCAGAGCCTGCGAACCGAAGTGGCTCGCTGCAAGACTTGCGGCAATTTCGCTCAGGGCGAAATCTGCAATCTCTGCGCATCGCAGAAGCGAGATCGCTCTCTCTTGTGTGTGGTGGCTCACGCTAAGGATATCGTTGCTTTCGAGCGGACCGGGGAGTATCGCGGACTGTACCACGTTCTGGGCGGATTGATCTCTCCCATGGACGGCCGTGGTCCGGAGCAACTGCACGTGGACGCTCTCCTCAAGCGTGTGGCGGGAGGCGGCTTCGAAGAGGTCGTGCTGGCTACCGACCCCACCGTGGCGGGGGAAGCGACAGCCCTCTACTTGGAGCAGTTGCTCGACGAGTTTCCGGGCACGGTCAGCAGGCTCGCTTTAGGCATTCCGGTGGGGACGGATTTTGAGTATACCGATGACGTCACCCTGGGCCGGGCGCTTTCTTATCGGCAGCGGGTTAGTAAAGGCAAGGGATAAGCCTCGTCGGCGTGTCCGCATTGAGCTACAGTCTGCTATAATCAGCGTAAATGAATTTCAAATACTTAGCCGTTTCGCTTTTCCTGGTCAGCTTGATAATGACCGGATTCGCCCATGTCCACGGAAACGCCGGCGCCCCTTTCGGCTACCAAATGGTTATTCTGGGCCTCTTCGCGCTCAAATCGTTCAAGCCGGTCTGGGTTTGGGGTAGTTGGTTGTCCAACGTCGGCTTCTTTCTTTGCCTCTTCAGGCCGTTCACGCGAACCGGTCTTAAGGCCAGACGAGCTATAGCCGTTGCAAGTGTGGTTCTAGGGTTGAGTTTCTTGGCCGTTTCCGAGTATTTGGCCTCGGGAGGCGGGGGACATACAACAAGATACTACTGGGCCGAGATAGAACCGGCCGGTGGCTATTTTGTCTGGTTGGCTTCGCTCATCTGTATGGCGGTACACTATCTATGGAGTGAGCCGGAGCCTTATGAACAGGCCCCTGAGCGTTAGTTTGAGTCGGCTGAGCGAGCTCAACCCCCTCTCTTCAAATGCTTCCCGCGTGACTGACGATTTGGCTCGATCGAGCAGGTGATGCATCCAGTCAGATCCGGGGACATCTTCGCCAGCTCTGCACACGTGTGAATATATGCCAATACTCAACTAAACGGCAACGAATCTGCAACCGATCCAAAATAGACCAGGAATAAGTTATGCAAAAAGAATACACAAATCCAAAGATTCCCGTTCATCATCTCGAGAAGTACGAATACAACGGCTTCCCCGTCCACTCAAGCTATCACCAGGCTCCCCTGGACGACCTGACCTCCGCGGGCCTTCTCCTGGAGGGTCTGGCGAACCCCACACCCCCTGTCTTCCAGGACCCCGCCAAGCCGACTCCCGACGAACTCAGAAGGCGCGCAATCTACGAAAACTACCGGGCTCTGGCCGACACGTCGAAGGATGGGGGGTTTGGTCGGTACTACGGACCGCTCGACCCGGTCTCAGGACTCGAGGTCCGGGGTGTCTTGAGCGATGCCGCGACCGTTATCGTCCAGGTGCCGGAGTCGTTCCGACCGGGGAAAGCCAAACTGCTGCTGGTCCCGGCCTCTTCATCAAGAGGCGTTTACGGAGGCATCGTTCTGGGAGAATGGGGTTTGAAGCGCGGATACGCCATTGTTCTGTGCGACAAGGGCTGTGGTACGGGCTTTCACGACCTGAGCGAAAATCTGGCCGTTCGCTTAGACGGCACGATGGCCGAGGTAGAGAACGGACCAGAAGATTTTATCTTCACGGTGCCCGACAGTGCCGAAAGCGTGAAAGCGTTCAGGGATCGACACCCCCATCGATACGCCACCAAGCACGCGCACTCCACCCTGAACGTGGAAGCCAAATGGGGAGCCTACGTCCGCGAATCGTTGGAGTTCGCCCATCAGGCACTGAGGTGTCTCTGGCCGGACGATTACCAGCGCGACTCCTGTCGGGTGATCGCCACCGGTCTTTCCAACGGTGGAGGGGCGGCCTTGAGAGCCGCCGAGGCGGACCGTTCCGGTACCATCCACGGGGTGGTTGTGGGAGAACCCAACATCACCCCGGTTTACAACCCGGCCTTTACCATTCGTCAAGGAACATCCGAACCGCTGCTGGAGCACAGCAAGCCGTTAGTGGAGTACGCCAGCCTTCAAAATCTGTTCCAGTTGGTGGCTAGTCTCGCGATCCAAGAAGAGACGTTGCCCTTCTCCAGAGAGGTTTCTCAAAGGCGTCTTCAAGCGCTGCAAGTAAGAGGCTTGTGGAAGGGCGTGGCGGGGGAGACGGCGGCAAGGCTCGCCTTGGAGAAGATTTATCAGGCCGGGATTCTCAGGGAGCAAAACTTTCTCTCTACCGCCCACGCCGCCTATGGAGTGTACGAAGGCATGAGTGTTGCACTGGCCAACTGCCTGGGACGCTACCGGGTGACCGACCATCTCTTCGGCTTCAGCTACGCGGCCGTGGACGAGGAGATGAAGACGCCCTCGGTACTGGGGCCGCAGCAGCAAACTCGTCTCTACGCGCTCTCCAACGGACTGGTGCCCACCGCCGGACTCCAGGTGATCAACGACCTTTCCGTCGGCGGTCCGGTCCAAAGTATTCACTCCGTTTCGCCCGGCACATCGCTCGCCGACGCCAATCTCGACGGAGCGGTTAAGCTCTATATCGCCGCCCACGGTAGAAACCCGATGACCGGCGAGGAGCCTGAAGAGTGGCTAAAGGAAGTTCACAAGCGTGTCTCGGAAGGCAGTCGGCAATGTCTGGCCGGCGGAGACCTTCTCGGCCGTCCGGCTATCATCGTGAACGGCCGCTGCGACTCCATCATCTCGCCCAACCACGCCTCCCGTTCCTACCTCGGTTGCAACCTGGTGGTGGAAGGGGAGAAGAGCAACCTGTCTTACATCGAGCTCGAACACGCTCAGCACCTTGATGCTTTCAATGCCCTGCCGGGCTTTCGGGAGCGATACGTGCCCTTGCTGCCTTATGTCCTTCGAGCCTTGAGCCGGATGGAAGAGGTGCTTGAAGGGGAGGCGGGCCTTCCGCCGAGTCAGGTGGTGAGGACCAGGACGAGAGTGGGCGGAGAAGCGCTTGCAGACGACCATATACCGCTCGTACCTCAGAAGCCGGAGCAGTCGAATCGGATTTTTCTTCGGGACGGTGTTCTAGAAATTCCGGACTGAACTCTCAAAAAAAAAGCCGCCCAACCAGGCGGCTTTTTCATTTCGACGCGTCGACTTAGACTTTCTCGCCTCGCGCCTGCAAAAGTCTGGTGTCCACGTACTGAGAATCGGGACGAATCTTCAGCGCCTGCTCGTAAGCGTCGATCGCTTCGGAAGTGCGATTCTCTTTCATCAGAGCATCGCCCAGCAAACTGGCGGCGTCGAAACCTTTGGTCAGACCTTTGGGGTCCAGCTCGCGTGCTCTTATCAAGTAAGGGATAGCTTCGTCGGTTCGATCGAGGTCGAAGAGAGAAGAGCCGAGGTAGTAAAAGCCGTCGGGATAGGTCGGCAGTTCGGCGGTGATCCGCTCGAACAGTTGGCGCGCGTCCTCGGGCTTCTTCTCATCGACCAGCATGATGTTGGCCAGGAGCTCCATGGCCATGATGTCGTGTGGGTTGATACGGAGCGCCCTCACGAAATAGCCTTTGGCGCGAGGCATCATCCGTTTTTGGAAGTAGACCATGCCGAGTCCGGTGTAGGCCATGGACACGTTGGGGTCGTCTTTGATGGCCTGCTTGAACTCGGTGACCGACTCTTCCATCTGGTTGGGGATGATCATTCCGCGCAGGAAATATCCCATTCCAAGATGAGCCAGGGCGGTGGGGTCTTCACCGCGAGAGACCGCTTTCTGCTCGATGCGGTTGATGATCTCGTTGATCTCTTTTTTCTTATAGGCTGCGTGGAGCATGTAAGCCATGGCCAGCGAGTCCTGAGGATTTTTCTTGAGAGCGTCTTCGAAATGGGCTTGGGCCGTGTCCCAATCTTCCACGTAGAAGGCTTTCATGCCGGCCTCAAGCTCCGGAGAGTGGGCTTGGGAGAGGGCGGGTAGAGCCAGAAAACTCAGGGTGACGAGGCAGAGCGTCACGATTTTCTTGGCAAACGCGATATTCATAGTGTGGTTCTCCTCTTTGAAGCCGCCGCGACGGGCGGTTCACCTTTCAACCCTATCCGGCTGAGAGTGTTTCCCTTTATATTCCTCTGGAAAGACCAAAGTCAAACGAAATTGAAGAAATTTTAACGGAACTATCCGGTTAAGTCCGACGCCAACCGGGCAAGAACTACGTTAGACCAGCGCAACCCTGGACCCGATCGAGAGGTTTATAGCTGAACTAAGGCGTGTGGAATGTCGAATGTCATACGCCCAACTGAGGATGAGAAGCATTGAGCGAGGAACATAACGGCCCCTTGGCCCGAATACTCACGACCCTGTCGGGCTTCTGCTTCCGGAATCCTAGAGTCTCACTGCTGGCCTGTCTGGTCTTTTTCGTCGGCGGACTGTATCTCGCGGCCACTCGACTCACTCTGGAGATGGACTGGACCTATCTGTTCGAGGATGACGATCCGGTGGTCCTGGCGGTCGACCACGCTCGGGAGCTATTCCCTCTTCCAGGTGATATCGCCGTTTTGGTGGACCAGGGCACTCCGCAGCAGCGAGAGGCGTTTCTAAACGATTTGGGAGAGCGCTTGGCCCAGGAGCCGGAGCTTTTCTATCAGGTGTTTTACCGGGTCGACCTCCAGCCTCTCGCATCCAAAGCCCTCTACTATCTCGATGAGAAGTCGCTCAAGGAGCTTGCCAAAGGGTTGCGGAGTCTCTCCGACGGCAGCGCCAGCTCCACATCCACCCCCACAGGGGGAGCCACGAAAAAAATCATTCTCAAGATGCTCCACGACCTTGATCGCTCCTTGGAGACTCGTGGTCGGTCCGAGTATCAGCCAGTTTGGGAGTTCATCGCGAAAGACCAACAAGGCGATGCGGTTAAATATCTGAAGCGTCTTCTCAACGGCGAACGTTACGTCTATCCCACCGTGGGGGGCGGTCAGACCAACGCGCTTCTCTTCCACACCGGTCCCTGGGGCAACGCCGTGGCTTCCAAGGGTCCGGCGGTCGAGCGTATCCGCGCCATTCTCGACGAGATGCGACCGACGGTCGGTGATATCCGGATTCGGCTGACGGGCCTTCCGGTGATGCTGAATGACGAGCGCGAGACCTGTACAAACGACAGTATACGGTCAGGTATCATCAGCATCGTTCTAATCGTTATTATCTTCGCCATCGGTTTCGGGGAGTTTTCTCGTCCGGTCTTCGCTGTCACGGCGCTTTCTTGCGGGCTGGGCTGGACTATGGGCTACACGACTCTTGCCGTCGGCCATCTCAATTTCATTACCGTCAGCCTGGTGACCATGCTGATGGGCCTCGGGATCGACTTCGGGATCCATCTGCTGTTTCGCTACGACGAAGAGCTGAGCAAGGGCCGGACCCCGCAGGAGGCGATCAACGTCACGATCGCGGGCACCGGGGTAGATACCCTGGTCGGTGCCACCGCCACCGCCGCGGCTTTTCTGGCTCTCACTCAAGCCAATTTCCGCGGGATATCCGACTTTGGCATCATCGCTTCCGGCGGGACTCTTCTGTGCTTTTTGAGCACGGTCGTCGTTTTGCCGGCGCTGCTCGCACTTTATCCCGGTCGGCCCAGACCCCCGGCTCCTCCGGACGGTTTCCTGGCATGGCTTGAGAGCCATCTTCTGGGCAACGCACGCCGGCTTTCGGTGGCCGGAGTCTTCTTTCTGTTGATTTGCGGAGCCTGGTCTACCCAAGTCGGCTTCAACTACAACCTGCTGAAGATTCAGGCCAAGGAGATCGAATCGGTGCGTACCGAGATCGAGATGGTGAACGAACTGAAGCGGTCCGTCCTCTCCGGCCAGGTGCTCGTGCAAGGCGAAGAAGCGGCGCGTAAAAAAATCGCCGACCTGGAAGCTCTGCCGGCGGTCTCCGATGTCGGTTCGATTCTCAAGATGATCCCGGTGGTCACCCCGGAGCGACAGGCTCTGGTGGAAGAGGTCGTCTCCTTGACCCCGAAACTTCATCTGCCGGAGAAAGTTCGCCTGGAGAACGCCACCGATCTTATGGCTCTGGAAAAGAGAGTCAACTCCATGGACAAGCAAACTCCGGATTCGGTGGCTCGAGATCCCGAGGTCGATCAGGCGATCGAACAGGTCAAACAGCAGGTCAAGAACATGGACCCGGGACCGGTACAAGACGGCCTCATAGATTTCCAAAACAAGATCAGGACCGATCTGGGCAACGTCCTGGACTTTCTCCAGATGCAGACGGCCGAACCTCCCAAGCTGGAGGACATGCCGCCGGACCTCACCATTCGCTACGTCAACCCGGACGGCTACTTCAAACTCTCGGTATCGGCCGAAAAGAATATTTGGGAAAAGGACAACCTGGAGCAGTTTCTGGCTCAAGCCCAATCGGTAGAGCCCGAGATTCTGGGGCATCCGGTCGTGCAGGAGCACATCTTAGCGGCCTTCAACCGGACTTTCAAACGGACTCCCTGGTACACCCTCTTCGGCGTGCTGCTGGTGATGACGATCTACTTGCGAAGCTTTCGCGCGACCCTGCTCTCCTTGCTCCCCACCGCCACCGGCGTGCTCGTCATCTTCGCCTCCATGGGGTTCGTGGGTATCGACTTCAACGTGGTGAATTTCGTGGCTCTTCCCATGAGCGTGGGTATCGGAGCGGTCTACGGTGTTCACGCCCTTCACCGTATGCGAGAACTCAACGATGAGACGCTCCTGACTAGTTCGACGGGTCCGGCACTCCTGCTCAGCGGGGTCACGACCATGGTGGGGTTTGCCAGTCTCATGACGGCTCATCACCGGGGCTTGAGCTCACTCGGATTTGTCATTTCCGTGGGTGTGGCCGTGAACTTCGGCGGTTCGCTCATATTCTTGCCGGCTATGCGTCGGGCGTTGAAGCAAAAGGACCGGGCGGAGCTGGAAAAAGAGATGCTTGAAAAGCATCGTCACGAACTGTAGCAGCATGGAAGAAATGTCCGACCTTGATAGGTTTCTCGACGGTCTACAGGGCGAGGGACAGATACTCGAGGAACGATCCGCGTTTACTCTCTCCAGTCAGGAAGCCTTGCGCAAATTGGCGAACTTTCAGCTCCCCTTTCGGGGAGCCTGGGCTACAAAGGTCATCCAATGCGCGGTGGCCGACAATACCGGAAGCTCGATTGAGGTGAGATTTTCCGGAAGAGAAGTCCACTTTGTATTCGCTATCGAGAGCTTCACCGCGGATGACTTCCAGTCGGCCTTCTACTCGGCCGAGCCTAGCCGAAACCGGGCCTTGCAACACCTCGTGGAAGGGCTCTGGGGAGTCGCCTTTCAAGAAGGGAGAGCTTTCCAGCTCGTTCTATCGGATGCCGAGAAGGGCCTGATTTGGAATGGGCTCACCCTTCAACAGGTGGAGGCTGAGCCGGGAGATGTCAGACTCACGGTCGGCCGGGTTGTCGAGACGTCGCAGAAACTCGCATGGCTCAAAGAGACCCTGCAAGTGATGAGCAAAAAAGCTGAGATAGTCGGACATCTTGCCGATCTATGCTTCCCGTGTCCGGTAGCCCTTACGGTTGACGGGAAAAGATTCGATGGTCTTCAGGAATGTCCGACGCACGGTTGGGGGGAGAAGAGTTACCCCTTCGCTATTCGGGCGGCTGGTGGGGATATGCCGCCCTTGCCGCTTCCCCCCGGCAGTTTTGATGAGGCCCCAAAACGGACCGGCCTCACCGAGAAGAGCTCCCTGGATAAGGTTTGTTCGCAGCTACTGGGAGCGAGTGAGCTGAAAAGAGCAGCACCTTTACCTTATGTGCTTAGCTTCTCAGCTGAGTTGGTCACACGAAACAAGACCGCGGACTGGAAGAACGTCGACAAAGACTCTTTGATCTACTGGGTGAAGGACGGTGTGGTGGTAGGTCAAGATACGCTTCACGCGACGGGGCATGTCTCGCTGGCTTGCTTTGCGAACGCCGTTGATTTGCCGACCGACCTTACCGGACTTCAGTTGCGACAAAGTGAAGAAAAGCAGGTTCGGTTGGCCCGAGCTAAGCAGGCCCTGCGGGATGCGCTGGCCGAGGCGACCGACCTGGAAGATCGTTTAAAGGCGGCCTTCGCCGAAGGGCGGGGGTTGGCCGTGTTCAGTGCGAGCCTCGGTGTCCTTCTGCTCTCCGGCATCCTTGGACTCTACTACGTGCAAGAAATTATCTATATCTTCGGAGGGGGCGTCTTTGCTCTAGGATGCTTCGCCGCTAGAAAAGAGAGTAACAAAAGCGGGTGGCTAGAGAACATTCTGAGTGGTATAGAGGAGCTTAGGAAATCGTTTCTTGAGAACGAGACTTTCAGGCAGCCCCCCACAGCTTCTGCTGAAGCTCCAAAAGCTCAGGCGAGCCCGCCAGATCCTTCGGATTGACCTTTTTGAGGGTAGGAGCGAGTTGCAGCTGCTCGGGAGTGATCTCACCGTTTTGGACGGCGTTGTAGAGCGCTCGGAACTTGGTGGCCGGAAGGCGCTTGCCGCCCAGCATCTGGGCCTTCGACCGAGCCAACGCCGTGAGGAATTCAAAGAGTTGGTCGTAATCTCGTTGCAGACTCTTGGCGGATTCTCCATCGGGTGAGGCCAGATAGTCTTTGTACTCCTGGTCGTAAGTCATGAGTTTGACGAAAACGCCGTTGGCGGAGTTGACGGGGATGAGGTTCGAACGAATGGCGACGTAGAAGCCCTGAAAGACACGAATCCTGGAGTGGTCGAGTGCGGCCGCCTTATCTTTTTTGAAGAAGCTGACGGCGGCGGAAAAGAGCTTGGCCGGTGCCTTCTCGATAATTTTGTAGTAGTAAGCGGCCAGGGAATTGGCATTGAGCACCCGGTTGACGACGGCGAGAAGCTCGTCGAGTTTGAACGGCTTGTGCAGATAGTCGTCGATTTCGATTTTGATAGCTCGCGCCGGTGCGTCGGTGTCGGCGTAGCCGGTAATCACGATACACTTCAAATCGGGTAGCTTTTTCTTGAGCAGTACAAAGCCGTCGACCCCATCGACCCCGGCCATTCTCACGTCGGTGATAACCAGGTCGAACTTGATTCGACTAGCCAGGCTCAACGCGTCCTTGCTGGAGCTTGCTCCCTGAGCCATGTACCCTTCGTCTTCGAGAAACTCCACGATGAGTTCTTGCATATTCAGGTCGTCCTCGACGACCAGGATGGATGACGTCATTCAGACCTCCGACGGTTTTTTAAACTTGAGTGTAATGGTGGTGCCCATGCCGGGAGTTGTCTCTACTTCGATTCGACCTCCGTTGCGGTCGACGATCTCTTTAGTCACGGAGAGTCCTAATCCCGTCCCTTTTCCGACGTCTTTGGTCGTGAAAAACGGCTCGAAGACTCGCTCGCTCGTCTTCTCGTCCATGCCGGTCCCGTTGTCCTTCACGGAAAGAGCTACGGTATCGTCGGTACAGTAGGAGCGGGCTTCGATCAAGGGCCGGTCGGGACTCCTGCTCAAGACGGCGTCTCTGGCATTGGTGAGAAGGTTGATTACGACTTGTTGCAGTTCGTTGTGGTTGGCCATGATTGACGGAACCTCGTCCAGCTCCGCCTCGACCTCGACATTGTCCAAACGGAGCTGGTGGCCAAGCAGCTCTAGAGCGTCGGTCAAGACGGCGTGCAGATAGGTCTCCTGGCCCTCCGCGTCGGTCGGTTTGGAGTAGTGAAGAAGCTTGGAGACGATCTCCTTGAGCTGATTTCCACTTTTAAGAGCCCGTTCCAGGCGAGAGCCCGCCCTATCGGGCTTGGTTTCAAGCACTCTCAGAGCGCCCTCGATAGCCAGGTTCATGGCGCCCAACGGTGTGTTGAGTTCGTGCGCCACTCCGGCCGCCAACTGGCCGACCGCGGCCATCTTACTGGACTGGATCAGCTGGGCCTGGGAGTGTTTCAGGGCTTCGTGGGTTTGCGAAAGTTGATGGTGGAGATGAAGATTCCAAAAATGAGAGCCGACCTGTAGAGCCAGAGTGGACAGAAGCTCGCGCTCGTGGCGTGAGAAACAAGGGCGGACGCTTCCCAGGGTCAGGCATCCAATGACCTGGCCGTCCGCCAGCATCGGACAGATCAAGGCGGAGCTGAGGTTGGGAGAAGGCTGTGGCAAAGTGAGGCGCTGCATGTTGCTGAACGAGAGAGTGCGTCCCGCCTTGATACCGACTCGAGAAAGATTTAAAACGGCCTCTCTGTCGAGCGGCTCGTTTCTTCGGGCATGGGTGAGGAAGTAAGGCGGGCGGTCGTTTCCACCGAACTCACCCGCCACGATAGCCCAAAACTCGAAGTCGGCGATCTGGTGCAGGCTGTCGCCGGTCGCCTGCAGTACGGCTTGCGGGTCGGTGAGAGCCAAAAGTTCGCTCATAATTTCGACGATGCTCGAAACGCTGTCCAAGAGGCTTTCCGCAATCTGTTTCGATTCGGTTTGCTCCTTCTCGAGTGCTTTTCGAGAGCCGGACATCCGAGCCACCATTAGCGCAAAATGAGCCTGTTGGCAGAGGGCTACCAGGTCGGTCTCGGTCCGCTCGGAGAACGGTTCGTCGCTGCGTCGGCCCAGATAGAGAACAGCGTAGTCGTGGATGGGGACGGCGATGGCAGCTGCTTCGTCGGGGAAAAGAATCCCGGTCTCTTTGTCGACCGTGGTCAGCCTCTGGGGAGCACCCTCGACAAGGGCTCGAGTCAGCATTGGCTCCTGCGCCCCTATGCCGGAAGAGGAGACCGCGGTGAGGGCGGCGTGGTGCGGAGAACGAAAGACGTTGGCAACGAGCTTCCCGTTTTCCAACTCAAAAACGGCCGCACTGTCCGACCAGTCGAGCTGCCGAGCCAGCCATAAGACGCGTTGAAAAACATCCCGCACACTTGGATGGTGCGGCATCATGTCGGCTAACTGACCTAGAATCTCCCTCGAGCTTGCGGTCTCTCCCTCAACCTTTTCCACCGCCAGTCCATTTGTGGAGGGGGGAGTGGCTCCCTCTTGAGCCGGAGCGATATCCACCGAGGGTCAAGTTTTGGCTCCTCATTGAACGAAAGAGGGGCCAAGAAAATGGAGAAGAAAGGCTCACTGTGACAGGGCGGAGTGGTTACGCACTGATTGTGGCACTGGGGATCGCCCTGGTTCTTTCAGCTATCGCGCTGGCTCTGGTCACCTCCCAATCCTCACTCTCCTCGAATATCGCGATCGCGCGGAGGGATCTTGAGCAAGCCATCCTGTTGCATCAAGCCCGAGAGGGGTTAGCTATCAAGCTGGATAGCCGTTCCCGGATCCGAGACGGCACGAATCTCGTTCGGGATTTCTCTCTAACCGAAGGCGGAACCACTCTTCGGGTCAACTGGAAGGAGAAGACCGGCTCTCTGCTTCGAGGGAGGCTCAACGGCTATGCCGACCCAAAGAACTTCCTGACCCCTGAGGGGCTTCTCCCGGAAGCGAGCTATCACGAGAGAGCTCTGAAGGAGGCTCTCGGTGGTCTGAAGGTTCCTCCAGCCCACACCGCCACGGGCTTCCAGTTTCCGTCTAACCTCACTTACACCACCGTTTTTTCAAACGCTTTCCCGTACGCCGTGTGTGCACCGGGGGGCGAGGTCCATCTCAAGTCGCTCAGTGGTTTTTCCAACCACACATACAACCAGGGCGACAAAGTATCCGCCTCCACCGCGTACCCCGCCTGGGCCATGGCAGCTGGCAGCGTGAGCATCAAAGACTTTCCGGTGGGGAAAGCGTTTTCAGCGGTGGGCCCCATCGACGTCGAAGGGGGTGCGTTGGGTGTTCGGTCGAGTTCGTCTTCAAACGGTTTCGATGCTCGTATCTCCAGGCCGATCGAAGAAGTGCGAACAGTCATCTCGAAAGACACCCTCGACAAAACACCGGCCCTGGTGGGTCATGTTCTCAAACCCCAAGGCCTGATCGACTTCCTGCGAGGGCGCACGAGCTTTCTCTCTTTGGCTAGTGCTCAACAAGGCCTGATGATGCCGTTCTTCCCAATACCGAGTCATCAAGGTCAAAAAATCTATTTGGTGATCCTGCTCCACCACCCCTGGCCGCAGGATCTCGAACGACCAGACAATTCCGAATTGTCAAAAAAGCTCAAAGTTCTTCTTGAGAGCTACGCCGACGTTTCGCAGCGACACGAGAAAGAAGTGAAGCTCGCTCAAGAGTACTGGGACAAGATACAAGCTAACCCTGAGTCTCCCGACGTACCGAAGTGGGAGAAAGCGGCACTGGAGGCTCGGAAGCGTTCTCTTGATTTGGGACGTCGGCAAAGCGACTTAATGGGACAGATCAATAAGCTTCGACAAGAGATAGAGAACGGCAGTCGCTTCGGGCTTCGCGGCAAGGCCCCCAGGACCACCCAGGAAGAAAAAGTCCACCCGACTTGGGGCTGGTCTTACTTCTATATCCCCGAGCAGATTTTTGAAATCATAGGCCGACTTTGGGATGACGACTGGGACCTGATTTGGGATCATCTCACCACCCCGACTCGACTCTACCATTTCGGTGGCCGGGATCCGGAATGGTACTTCCCAGACGGCCTGCCGAGGATGTCGGACGGCCACGAGATCAAACGACCGGGCTATGTTCCCAAGGGATGGCTGAGCTTGAAGGGGACCATGACAGTGCCTAAGGGCAGAACTCTTCGCATCACTGAAGACTTGCAGGTGCGCGGAGACTTGTGGCTGCAGAAGGGTTCGACCTTTTACGTGAAGGGGGACCTCGAGGTTAGGGCGCCGGTCCTCTTTCACGACTCCAACGGCAAGCCGATACCGTCCAACGACCTGACGTTTCCCAACGGAAGACTGATCGTGGAGGAAGGGGCCAACCTGATCGTCGACGGGAATCTATCCTGCCAAGGCGGCACGCGCGATCAGGGGTCGGTCTGGTTGGCCGGGCCGATGGATAGGGTCCACCCCATCTCGTCCTCCATTATGTGTCAGGGGGATTTCAAGAGCCGCTTCGGCATTCATCCGGCTTTGAACTTGGAAGATCTCATGGGCTACGCAGCTCGCCAGAACAAGGCCTACGAAGCGTCGCGAAACGCCCTCTTCCATCTCTCCTGGTATCTGCCCTCACTCAGTAGGATAGCGGGACCGTTCGATTCGAGAAAGTGTTGGTTTGCGGAAAACGCGACGACCATCACTCTCATCTGGGCAAAGAAGGCTTACATACCCGTCCCCACACCGATGCCGCATCTCAAGAACTGCTTGAGGCCGGTCTTCGACAGTCTGAGTTGGTTTACGGCACTGAAGTTGAATCTGCGGCTCGGCCCCTACTTCTATCCGCAGTCTGAGTATTGGCTTCTATCTCGAGGCTCTGTACCCGTGATGCTGAAGATACATCCCAATGAGCTTCAAAAACTGATCGATCCGCTTTCCAACCTGCCACCTATCGACATGAACGAAGTGGCTAAGATCTTCAAGGATGCTTTGGTGAAGATGGTCTACCACTCGGTGACGGAAGTCGTCCAGAAGCTGGTGGGTGAGGGTCTCACGATTATCCTGAAAAAGAGCCCGATCCCGTACCTCCCCGTGAAATGTGTTGTCTTTGACACGAAGAAGCCGGCCCAACCGGTGAAAGATTTCGTGAAGAAATTGGTCAAGATTCAGCTCAAGATGGTTCAGGGTATCGTGGTGAAGCTTCTCAATCAGGTGAGGGATTCGGCTCAACGTCACTACGGTGGTCGGTCGAGGGTCGGGACTCGCGAGTTGCCAGGGGTCTTGCTTTACGCTGGAGGCGATATCGAAGTCGGAGAGTCGGTGTCCGATTCCGTCCTGGCTTCAGGTTTTTTCGTGGCTCGCGGTGATATTCGGTTTCGAACGGCAAGGACCGTGGGAGCCGCGATCAGTATCAGGGGCGATGTGATCGCCGAGGAGTTTCTTTACTACCCTTATTTTTCTTCGGCTTCCCTCTACAACGGACTGAAGCCATACCAGTATCTGGCGGGGCAGAGTCTATCACAATCGTTCTTTCCCGCCGACGAACTTCGGGATATGCTGAACTTCGGTATCCCCAGCAATCCCACGGGAAACCGAGATCTCACCCTCACCGGCGGGCGTCCCATTTTTCAAGGATGGTCCCGATGAGGCGAAGAGGTCTATCTCTGGTGGAAGCCGTGGTGGCCGTGATGGTCTTGGCTACGGTGGTGCTGGCCTATCTGAGCGTGGCCCGTACAAGCACTCGGGCTGCCAGCCAGTCCAGAAACTACGCTATGGCCTCGCTGGTGGCCCAAAATGTCATCGAAGAGATCGGAGCTCACATCTACGGTCAACCCAGGCCCAATGACTGGCTGGAATTCAGTCCCCTTGTGATTATTGAAGGACGAGAAAGCCGGCTGAAGTTCGAGGTCTCGGTGGAGTCGGATCCGGAGGCTGGAGGCAACGGCAGCTTTTTCGGTGACGCTCGTGGCGACGTGGATATCCTCCTCGTCAAGGTGGCCTGGGTTGAGCCGAAGCCGTCCGACCAGGGTTCGCGAAGACAAGAGATTTCGTTTCATCTGCCGGTGAGGAGAGAAAATGCGCTCTAGCTCAAGAGGAATGTCTCTCCTTGAGATCGTTTCGGCCGCCTCGATCTTACTGCTGATCATGAGTGTCGCGTTCGCTGTCTTGCGGTCGGGCCAACGAACCCAGGCGGAGACCCAGAGTGTGGTGGCGCTGACGGGGGATGTGTTGGCAGGCACGCGGCAACTCCGCAAAGACCTGGAGATGACCAGCCTGGGAAGCGTGAAAGTTTTTGAGAGCCCGCCCTCGGTGTCGATGGCCAAAGTCAACCTGGCCCAACCCACCACGGATTTCGGCACTCCGGCCTGGAACGGCCACACTTACTACACGCTGGAGCCCTCTAAGGGGAAAGTCTCCAAGCTCATTCGCTGGTCGGTCGACGAAGTGAAGCCGCTCGGGCTTCCTAAGATGAGTGCCGGCAACCCGTGGGACATTCCGACCGGTGCGAGCAAGAAGGTCACCATCAAAAACCTTCTCTCCACCGCCTGGACGATAGAGGACCACAAGTCCGGCTTTCGCTTGATAGAGAAACCAGGTGAAGGCGGCTTTAAGGTGCGATTCCTTCGCCAGGACCGCCGGGGGAGGGCCCTGTCACTAGACAACCCCACCTCTTTCACTGATACGCAACGGATGGGCTGGAGCGCCGGAAGTACCCCTTTGGTGCAGGTGGACCTGGTGGTGGTGAGAGCAGACCGTTCGCGTCTCAACGCGGTCAAGTACGACGTCAGAGTGAGCCCTAGAAACTAGTGCGGCGCGTTCTAGCTCCCCCTGGCGAGGGCGAGATCGAGTTTGCAGACCCGTTGAACCTCTGAGAGCGTGATGGAGCCTCGCGCCGCCTTCGCCAGACCATCGTCTAGCAAGGTTCGCATGCCTTCCCCTCGGGCTTGCTTGAAAATCTCTAGCTTGGTAGCGTCCCTTTCGATGAGGTCTTGGATGCTCTCCGTGACCGGCAACATTTCGAAAATTCCAACCCGTCCTCGAAATCCCGTGCGGCGACACTTGGGACAACCTTTGCCCTCCTTCAGAGACACTTTCTCGGGGGCGATACCGTGACGCTCGAACTGCTCCAAATCTCCGGCAGAGACTTCGACCGGCTCGGCACAGTCGGGACAGGTTCTTCGAACCAGGCGCTGAGAAACGACACCCAGCACGGTGGAAGCCAGTAGAAACGACTCCACCTTCATCTGCTTCATTCGGTTGATGGCGCCGATGGCGTCGTTGGTATGAAGAGTCGAAAACACCAGGTGACCGGTGAGAGCCGCTTGGACGGAGACGTGAGCCGTCTCCTCGTCTCGAATCTCTCCCACCAGAATCACGTCCGGGTCTTGTCGCAAGAATTCCCGGAGCGTATTGGCAAAGGTTACCCGTTTGTCAGCTTCTCTGGGAGCCGAATTGACCTGCACCTGCACGACACCCGGCACTCGATACTCGATGGGGTCCTCCACCGTCATCACTTTTCGGTCGGGTCGAACGATTTCGTTGAGGCTGGCGAAGAGGGTGGTGGATTTTCCGGAACCGGTGGGACCGCAAGTGAGCACCATTCCATGGGGGTAATTGATCAGCTGGCGATAGAGACTCAATTGAGTTTCAGAAAAGCCCAGGTCGGCCAGACTGGTTTTGAAGTCGCCTTTATTGAGAATCCGCATCACGATGCTCTGTCCGGCCGGTACGGGCACCACGCTCACTCGGAGATCGTAGTCGGAATCGCCGACGTTGATGCTGATCCGGCCCCCCTGGTTGATCCGTTCCTGAGTGACATCGATTTTGGCCATGACCTTGAAGCGTTTGATGAGAGCGCGAGCTTCGCTGAGCGGGCGTACATCGTCGATCACAAGTAAAACTCCGTCCTTGCGATAGCGGACCAAGAGGGAGTCTTCGAAAGTCTCTAGATGGATGTCGCTGGCGCCCAGGGCGATCGCTTCCGTGATTATGCGGTTGGCCGTGTCCACGGTCTGCCCGGTGATCTCTTGCTCCTCGGAGCCTTTCGTGCCTGAATCCACAGTCAAGTCGTCGCTGCTGAAGCGTTTGGATTGGAGCCACTCTTGCCAGGTCTCGTTGAGCCTGACCGACGGTACGTCGAAGATAAACTCTTGGGCGAGTCTGAGAAGTTGTCGATCTCCACGCATCAAGACAGCCTTGTACTTACCCCCGGTGGACACTTCGACGATGTTGTAGATTTCGATTTCGGTGGGGTCGCTGACCACGACGCTGAGAGTCGTGTCGGTGGGCTCTCCTACACAAACACCTTCGATGCGGCGAGAGATCTCTTTGCTCAGTCGCTGTCCTAGCTCCCGGTCGAGCTCCATGGATGCCAGGTCTACATAGGGAAACTGCTGGGCAAAATCACAATCATCTTGTTCGGACATTATCTCTCCTTAAACTTGAATATGGGATGCGACTCCCACAATCGGCAGAAAAACGCCGATAACGAATAGCAGTACGAGTCCGCCGATCAGCACCATGCTGGCCGGCTGCAAGAGCGAGGAAAAGCTCTTGATACCGTTGTCGAGTTGACCTTGGTAGTAATGAGCCACCCGATTCAAAGTGGCCGACAGATCGCCGGACTTTTCTCCCATCGCTACCATCTGCATCATCAGCGGCGGAAACGTTTTCGTCTCTCGCATAGCTTGGGAAAACTCTTTACCCTCCTGGACGGCGATGCTCACCTTCTTCAACGCTTCTTCCACCGTCACTCGCCCCGCGGTTGCGGCGGTCATATCCAAACTTTCCGCCAGCGGCACGCCGCTTGAGATGAGCGCCGAGAGGGTGTTGGAGATACGAGTCATGACGGTGAGTTCGATAAAGGAGCCGATCACCGGCAGGCGATAGACGAACCTGTCCGTCGCTCGAGCGGCCTCGGGTGTGCGGAGGATGGCGCGAAAGAGATAAACGATCATCGCGATGACCAGCAGCAGCAACAGTTCGTCCCAGATACTGGTGGTCAGGTTGCTCAGTTTGAGCAAGAACTGGGTGACCGGGTATTGGCTCATGTCCAGATTCGCGTCTCTCCACATCGGTTCGAATCCGGGCATGATGAAGTTCAGCATGAAGTAGAACAGGATCATAGAAACGACAAGGGTGAATATCGGATAGCTCAACGCCGAGCGGATTTTGCCCCGTAGCTCCAAGTCGGCGTCCATGTAGTCGGCTAGCCGGTGGATCATATCGACGACGTTGCCGCCGGCTTCGCCCACTTTGACCATGTTGATGTAGATTGGGGAGAAGACCGTCGGGTGAGCGGAGAGGGCCTGAGCCAGCCCTTGACCTCTTTGAATATCCGCCGAAACGCGGGACAGTACCTCGCGAAACTGTTCGCAGGTGGAGAACTCCATCATCGACTCCAGAGCTTCCACGATAGGAACTCCGGCTTGAGTAAGTTCCGCTAACTGGCGAGTGAAGGTGGCCACCACGAGTGGTTTCATTTTACCCCTGATCCGGAAACGCGGACCGGTGCTTCGGGTCGTTTGTGATGGGTCTGCGGGTTCTGCGGCTTTGAGGTCGAGCAGTGTGAAGCCCTGCTCTTTGAGCGAGTACATAACGTCTTCGCGGGTGGCGGCGGCGAGTTCCCCTTTAACCATTTTGCCGTCGGAATCCACGGCTGTGTAGGCGAATTTTACCTTCATTCAAGGGGCTTTTGGGCGCGGGCTCAGAGAAGACCTCCAAGTCTATGTAGGAATGGAGAGCCTATAGGGCAGGGTCGGAATAGAAGCGCTCCAGTCGCTCTACTCGCTGTTCCAACATCCGCACTTGACGTCCGGCACCCATGTAGTTGAGCCGGTCATACTCGCGTTTAAACCTCTCCCACGCGGGGACGGATTGTCTCACGTCGTCGAGATTGGTGGAGAGCGTTCTCTCCAGGTTCCAGATAGCCAACTCCACTCGTCGCACCTGCAGTGGGTCCAGGTTGTTGGGCTGGTTGAACCCGATACCTCCGGGTTGGGGAAATCTGGCCGGCATCAAGGCGCTGACCAGGTCGCGAGTCCATCTCACATCGATCAAAAGCTCTTGGATATTGCTGTAGGGAAGCTCGCTCTCGCTCGGTTCGAGCGATAGGCCGCTCAAGTCACCGGAAATGGTATTGGCCTTGCCTCCGAATCGGAGCCTCATGTCAGTGAGCCGCTGGTTCACCAGATCGGCCTTGTCTAACACGGGGCCTAGTTCCGCCTGGTCGGCTTCGGACAGCATGACCATGGAGGTTCGGACACCTCGCACGGCCGAGACGAGGCCGTCTTCCAACTCTTTGACATCTCTTGCATCGGGGGAGCTGAGAGCGGCTGACAGCCGTTGCGACTGAGCGACCAGCCGACGGAGGTCGTCGACCGCCGTCTGCACTCCCCAGGTGTCGGCTTGCTGGCGCGAGGCTACGGCTTCACTCCCGCGTTCCACGCTTTGCAGGGCTTCACCGAGAGTTTCGGCGGAACTGGGCGCACTCACGAGCAGAGCGAACAGGAGAACTTTGAGAAATCTCTTCATATTGAATTTATAGCATGACGGTCGGCTGAGGGGTAGGTGCGGGTTGGAGTTCAAAGTGTCAGGTTTACTTGACAACTGAACAGTGTCAGATAAGATGGACACTATGTCCCTCTCTGACGAGAATCTGATGGGAGTATTGAATTACTGGAGCTACTGGGAGGCACCACCGTCACCGGCCGTGCCGGGACGTCTGGAGCTTCCTGAGAGCTTGGATTCCTCCCCAAGTGGGAGTCTTTCTTGCATACCCATTTGGAGCGGCCCGGGAAGGGCTGGAGCTGAAGACCCTATCTAACTCAGGGGGGATTCCCAAGAATAGTCCTACGAGGTGGAGACCTGGAGTTGAGACAGCAATATTTCAGGGATATCGTCGAACGTGACATCACCAACCGAGTCGGTGCTCGCGACAGCGGTCCGGTGTTGAGAGTCTTACAGATGGCTTTCGAGTCGTGCGGGTCGGAGATGAGTCTGCGTCGAATTGCGGCAGCCAATGGGGTAAGTCCCGAAACAGCGGGCATCTATTTAGAAGCGGCTGAGCAGGCCTACTTGCTCTTCGCTTGTCCCTATTTCACCTACTCAAGCCGAAAACAGGCCGTACGCAACAAGAAATATTATCCCGTTGATCCGGGTTTAAGGCTCGCTGTGGTCAATACGAGCTCTCCCGATCTTGGCAAATCGCTAGAGAACACAGTCTTTCTAGCCCTGAGAAGGAAGTATGGAAAGGTTTTCTACTGGAGAGACCGGGGCGAGGTCGACTTTGTCGTGATGCGAGACGGCAAAGCAATTCCGATCCAGGTCACCTGGGAGGGGACGAAGCCTCGACATCAGCAGTCCTTGGAACAGTTTTACGAAGCGCACCCCCACGCGAGTGAAGCTATTTTCTTGACCCAAATGGACTTGAGGGATGACTTCGAGCGACTGCCCTAGATAATTGGGTCCCGCCGATGCAGGGTTGCCTGCTCATAGTCGTAGGCCATTCCCAACAACTCCTCTTCGGAGTTCCTGGGCCCGATGAGTGACAAACCTATCGGAAGTCCGTGGAGATACCCCGCGGGCACGGTGATATGAGGGTAGCCCCCCACGGCCGCGGCTCCGGCGCTGCCCCCTTCGAAGTGATCTCCGTTGACCAGGTCGATGGTCCAGGCGGCTCCGTTGGTCGGACCGATAATTGCGTCGAGCTTCTTCTCCACAAACAGAGTGTCCAGGTCCGCTCTTTTCTTGGCCTCCTTGATAGCATCCAGGTAAGTCTGGTCCTTCAAGCTCCCCACGGCCTGGGCTTCCAGCAAGACTTGCTGGCCCAGGTAGGAGAGCTTCTCCATGTCCGGATTGGCCTCGTTGAAAGCGATGACGTCTGCCAGAGTACGCACCTTCTGATCGTCGCTCTGGCCGGCCAGATATTCGTTCACACCGGCCTTGAACTCATAAAGCATAGCCACCCCGGCAGGAGGTCCCAGCACTTTCCAGCCGGGGGTCGCCACAGGGTCGACGATTTCGGCTCCCAGGCTTCTTAAGACCTCGAATTGGGACTCGAGGAGCTTGTCCACTCGCCAGTCGAAGCCGAAGTACTCACGGGCTACTCCCAAACGAACACCGTTCAGCGAGCCCGGTTTGAGAGGATATTCTCGCTCCGTCAACGCCTGCAATAGAACGGCCACGTCGGAGACCGTACGCCCCATCGGTCCGGCCGTGTCCCAACTGGTGGCGATCGGAATGATATGGCTCCCC
>Ga0208701_100056_pt1 | contig 55567 bp, 55 predicted proteins | sample DeeseametaMP1482_FD_184188 | JGI IMG/M metagenome (GOLD analysis project Ga0208701, IMG submission 184188) | Marine microbial communities from the Deep Pacific Ocean - MP1482 (SPAdes) | ecosystem: Environmental > Aquatic > Marine > Oceanic | place: South of Fiji, South Pacific Ocean | collected... | reverse complement strand
GCGAATCTTTGCAGAGTGCGGGCTTCACCGTCGTGTCGCTGACCGAGAGCACCGATCTGGTCGTCCACACCCCCGCCGGCGGTACCGGGGGCAGGCCTCGGAGCAAGCCTGAAAGAGCGGCGCTCATTGAGTTTGAAGACAGCCTGGGTGAAAAGCTCAAGGATTTTCTCAATAGCTACATTTTTCGCAAAGAGTTGGTCGTTCTTCTCATGGTGGCGGGTTTTGCCTACATCGTGGTGTCCTGGATGGGCCAGGAGGAGCCGGAAGGCCCGCAAGAGCTGGAGTATCAGGAGTACAACATCAAGGTGACGATCGACAGTTCCGGCTTCCCCGATGCCGGGCGAGCTCAGGTAAGGTTGCCCGATATTCCCTACAACGCCAGCAAAGACTTCGATCGCGGGAGTTCGCCCAGCACGGTTGAGATCATCATCGAAGCGGCCAAGGAGCCTCAGGCCGTCGAAGTGACACTGATGGAAGGGACCGTGACCGCCGTGGCTCGGACCTCCGGAACTCTGGAGGCCGGTGCGGAAAAAGGAGCCTTTAGCTTCAACGCGGTCGATTTCGAAGAGATAAAGGAAGAAAATTAGAGCTTAGTTTCCAAGCGACCCGATATGGCCGTACAGTGGGACGAAAATCGAGAGCAGGACAAAGCCGACGATGAAGGCCACGATGCCGAGTAAAAAAGGCTCCAGGGTCGCTCCCAACGCCTCAACCTTATAACCGACGTCTTCATCCATCATCCGCGCGGCCTCGCCCATCATTTTCGCCACCTGGGACGTCTCTTCGCCCGTAGCCACGTACTGGGCGAAAGAGCCGGGAAAGAGGTCCACCCTCATCATGATGTACTCCGAGAGTTGCTCCCCGTCGCGCACTCTTTCCACCAGCTCTTCGGAGGCTTTCTGCACAATCGGGCTCCCCGAACTCATTCCACCTAGTTTCAGTGTCTTCTGAAGACCGAGGCCGGACTCCAGGAGGGTCTCGATAGCTCCGGCAAACCTGGAAATGGTCGTGATACGGATCAGATAGCCGGCGACCGGCACTTCGTGGAGCGCCGTGAAAATGCGAATACGGCCCTCTTCCGTCTTCCATTGCTCTCGAAAAAGCCCGTACAGAGCCACGCCGATAGCGGTGGCGATGAGCCAGACTCCCGGATTTTGAGCGGCGTTGGTAATTCCCATGGTGATCTTGGTGATCATGGGAGTTTCCATCTTCATTTCTTCAAAGATGTGGAGAAAGTTGGGGAGGATAGAGTAGAAGAGGAAAAAGGTGAGCGTACCGGTGAGCATAAGGATGAACATCGGATAGCTGAGGGCGCCTTTCACCATCCTCACCAGTTCGAAATCTCGCTCTCGCCAGGTAGCCAGTCGGTCTAAAGTCGTGTCGAGCTGCCCACTTTCCTCGCCGATAGCCACCATCGCGACGAAGACCTGGTCGAAGATACCGGGGAAGAAACCCATGGCGTGAGAGAGTTTGTGTCCTTCGCCCAGCATTTTAGAGAGTCGGGCCACGACCTGGCCCAGGACTTTGGAGTCGGGCTGGTTGCTGAGCGTGTCCAGAGCGTAGGTGACAGGGATACCGCTCCGCAGCATGATGGCGAGCTGGCGAATAAAAATGACCAGGGCTTTAGAGGAGACGCGAAGTTTCTTCGCCTTCTCCCGCTCTTTGTCGCGGTCCATCTGTAGCTCGCTTTGGCGCGCTACAAAACTCTTAGCCACAGTCGGTGCCCTCTCCTTAGAATTTCAGAGAGCGTCCTTTCGGTACGCCTAAACCCACCCCCCGTACTTCCATATAAGAAATTACCGGGTAGTTGGGTACATCCCTGTTTTTCAAACGTATCGACTGGGGCAGGGAGGCAGCAGGAATAGCGTCCCGTGCAGGGCTTTAATCGTTTCCCGAATGTAACCGGCTCGTCAATCGGCTCGAGTGAGATGCAGAAAGTCGTGGAGTTGCTCCCGGCAATCGGTCAACACTCGTCGGTCTGTCTTGGCCGCTTTGTAAAGCATAACTCCCGATACGGTACCGGCGACCGCTTTGAGCGCGAACCAGGGACTGAGCAGAGCTAGCGCACCCATACCGCCGTACATCGCAACGTCACGGCTCCAAGGCCTGCTCTTGATTTCCGAAAGGAGGTCTTGCAAGTGGCCGAGGTACCCCAGACTCTGGCGCATACCCTCCTTCGCGACGTCTGCTTCCTCGTTGCCCGGACTCACCTGAAGTCCCGAAAGGTCGCTCCTCAAGTGATCGGCCGAGATAAAAATATCGGCGGAGACGGGGTGAACGACTCCCACGCTCTTGCTGCCCACGACCACTCCTCTTCGGACCAGATGCACGCGACTGGGGGTGGGCACGGCCTGGAGAAAGCTCTGGCCTTTGCCCGGTTGCTCGCGGCGTGAGTAGTTGTAATGCCAACGCAAGATACTGGTCGCTTGGCCGTCGAGGGGAAGATGGGGCACCAGGTAGGGGTCGTTGGAGAAGAACGCTTTGGTTTCAGGTGGGCCCTTGACCGGCACTAAACCGGAAGGGACCGGCATGGAAGGCCACCCTTGCTGAGTGCAGGCGTTGATGCCCAGAAAGATTCTTTGTTGGAGGGCGGATGCGAAGTTCGGTTCGTGAACGTTGTCGAGTCGCTCCCCGTCCAGAAAGAGGGGGACGGGGCAAATTCGGGTTTTAAGGAGAAGAGCGGCATGTTCGTTTTGAACCGCCTCCCCGAAGCGAATGAGCCCGCCGAGCTTTCCCGACTCGTTGGCCGGATAGGCGATGCCCAGAGCGACCTCGGTGCTCTCCTCCGGCCCGGGAGTCTCGGTCATAAACCTCTGAGAAGTGAGTTGGCCTTCCACGCAAGAGAGGAAAGCCTCTCTGGCACCGACCGTGAGCCTGGCTACCCAGTCGCGTTGTTGCTCTCCCATACCGACTGCTCTCAGGCCGCTCGTCAGATCGTGGAGTCCTCTGTCGTCTTTCTGCGGGCCGGTGACAAGCAGATAGCGCTCGAAGAGGTCCAGGTCGACGGGGTAGGGGGCCTGAAAGCTAAATTGGGTGGAACGATGAGTTTGCTTGATGCGGATTTCGGGGGCTTGGGCCCCGCAGGCGCCCTGCACGATCTTCAGAATCCAGTCCGATTTGGCGGGCAGAAGGAAGGCCGCCAGCTTGCCTAACGCTCGGGTCCCGGCGACCGTGAAAACACCTTCCGAGTCGAAGTTGCCTTTGCCACGAAGTTGGAGGAGATAGTCGTCTAAAGCGTTCGACGGATCGCTCATTCAGGCTCGACTCCGGGCTCCAGCGGTAGCAACTTCAGGGCTCCCGAAGTCAAGGCGAAGAGGACCAGCGCCAGGCCCAATCCGGCGAAGACGTAGACCGGCCATGGTCCCATGACATCCAGCACCGACGCTCCTTGGGGCTTGGAGCTCAAGTAGCCGTAGTTGACTTTCATCAACCTGTTGAAGGCTCCGGCGAGGACCACATATCCCAGGAGATAGAGGAAGCTCGTCTTCAGGCCTTCCCAGCCGGCCAGGTCTTTATGCGGTGCTCGACCCAGCAGAAAGAAGATGGCCACGACGATAGCGGAGTGACCCACGAAAAAGATAAGAAACTCCGCGCTCGGAAAGGCCTGACTGACGTCGGGGGTCAGGAGGGCCTGCACCGTGCCCCCCAGGCCCCAGTAGGTGGCAAGCGTCACCAAGAGCGGTTTAGGGGCGAAAAAGCAAGCCAGACAGATGAGGTAGATGAGATCGCAAAGTTGGAGCGGAAGGTCGTACTCCAAGTCCAGCCCGTCCGCCAGCTTGTACCACCACAGGGCGGCGCCGTAGACGACGAAAAAGATCGCGGCCAGCCAATTCAGAACGTCGGAGAAGCGACTTCGGCCGGCCTTGAAGGCCAGAGCGCTGGCCAAGACCACCAGAAGTAGAGCGACGATATGTTGAACTCCGAAGAGTTGAAACGGCTGCACCCGGAGGCACTTTGCCACCTTGGATGAGGGGCCCTTCGACAGGACCGAACAGTACTCGACGGGGCCTGAAATCCAAGACTCCAAGGAGCCTCGGCTATCTTGCAACTGACTTTGGTCGCCAGATTCCGAGGATGAGTAGGCGGAAGTTTGCCTTGTTCCGAACTATGACTCTATGAAATGGCAAGGACGCAGAGGCAGTCAAAACGTAGTCGATCGCACCGGCGGAGGAGGGCGAGGAAGAGTAGTCCTCGGAGGTGGAGGCCTGGGCACCATCGTTTTGGTGATTTTCCTTTATCTTATGGGGGTGTCGCCTTCGGAGATTCTGGGTTTGCTGTCCTCGGAGTCCCAACCCTCCAGACCCACGGCTTCGCAGCCCGCCGACCCCCAGACTCAGGAACGAAAAGACTTTGTGTCCGTGGTCCTGGCGGACACCGAGGACGTGTGGCACGAAATTTTTCAGGCCAACGGCAAAACGTATATCGAGCCGAAGTTGGTGCTTTTCGACGGAGAAGTCTCCAGCGCGTGCGGCTTCGCCAGTGCCGCCTCCGGACCGTTCTACTGTCCCGGTGACCAAAACCTTTACCTGGATCTCACCTTCTTCGACCAACTGGCACAAGATCTCAACGCCCCCGGTGATTTCGCTCAGGCTTACGTCATTGGACACGAGGTTGGTCATCACGTGCAAAACCAGCTCGGAGTGCTCAACGAGGTGTCACGTCGCAAGCGGAGTCTTTCCGAGTCGGAGGCCAACGCCTTACAGGTGAAGGTTGAGCTGCAGGCCGACTACTACGCCGGGGTATGGGCTCATAACGCTCAGAAGCGCTTTCAGATCCTGGAGCCCGGAGATATTCAGGAAGCTCTTCAAGCCGCCAGTTCCATCGGAGACGACACTTTGCAGAAGCGAGCCCGGGGATACGTGGTACCCGATTCGTTTACTCACGGCACCTCCGATCAGCGGGTACGATGGTTTAAGAAAGGCTTCGAGCGGGGGGATCTAGAGGGCGGAGACACCTTCTCTCAGCGAAACCTGTAAAATTTGTCGACTTGTTCATTTAGGGTTATCAAAACCTCCCGCGCGCAAGGCTAAATTAGGCTTATAGACAACACGTGGAGGACCACTCAAATGAATATTCAATCAACCGCCGCAAGGCCCCAAGCAGCCGTCAGAGCGCAGGCCCAGCCCGCTCCGGCCCAAGAGCAGAAGAACGAAGACGCTAAGCCTTCTGCTGTAGACAGTTTTAGCTCCGGAGCCGCCAAGGGCGGTAACTACGCCAACTTCGCCATCGGTGCGTGGAACGGCGGCGTATCAGGCCTGCTTGTGGGCGCCACCATCGGCGGTGCCGCCAACCTGATCGGCGATATCGCCGGTGTTATCAAAGGCGATGTCGCCCTGAGCCTCGGAAGCGTTCTTAACTCCGCTCTGTCCACCGGCATGTACGCCGCCGGTGGTGCCGTCGCAGGCGGTGTCGTCGGTGGAGTCGCCGGTGGTCTTATGACCCGCGGCGTCGGCAAAGTGATGGGCAACATCGGTGCCAAGACAGCTGAAAAGTTCGGCGGCAACCCGAACGTGGGTCGCGCTATCGGTACCGTGGGTACCGGAGTCGCCCTGGGGACCATCGTGGGTGCCGGAATCGCCGGTTGGAACGGTGCGGCCATCGCTCTAGGCGCCGGTGCTATCGGCGGCGGCCTGGCTTTCATCAACAGCTAAACCGCAGCGTCCCATACTTCAAAAGAAACCCCTTGTCGTCGAGGATAGCGGCAAGGGGTTTTTTGATGGTTGAAAAAATGAAATATGTAAATATTTGCAATTGCCGCTAAAGTTTGGTATAATAGAGGAGTGGCCGCAGTTTTGCCCCCTCGTAAAGAAGTTGAGGCTCAAGCCCGCCACAAAGCAGGCGACAAGCGATTTTGCAAGAGCCTGCTAGGACCGCGACGACACCACCCAGTGCCCTGTCAAAGACACGCCGCTGCGTCGCATTACCGGAAAGGAAGATTATATCTACAAACAAGGAGACACTGTATCGCACGCCTACCACGGAATCGGAACCATCAAGTCTGTCGGAGAAAAAGAAGTCCTGGGGACTAAGCTCAAGCTGACAACGCTCTATTTCCCCCACGAAGGGTTGAGACTGAGCGTAAGAAGAGACGATCTGGAAGACCAGGTCCGAGAAATTTTAACCGAAGAAGAAGCCCACGAGATCATCGACTACCTCGCCCGCTTTGATGAGAAGCTTGCCAAGAACTGGAAGAAGCGGAACGCCAACAATAAGGAGCGCCTCACCAGCGGTAATCCGCGCGAAGTCTGCCAAGTCGCCAAAGGCCTGATGAGGCTGAAGAAGCAGAGGAAGAAGCCCCTCTCCAACAGCGACAGGCGGCAACTGCAGAAAGCGTTTCGACTCCTGGCTGAAGAACTCGGTCGGGTGCTCGACGAAGAGGCCGAAGTGATGGAAGACAAGCTTCGAGAAGCTTGTCGAGATTCGCTGGCAGCGTAGTTCCAAGCTAGATAAAACAGAAAGCCCCCTGACCGGGGCTTTTTTATTTGTCCCGCCGAACGAGCGAACCGTGGGAGAGAAAGAACCTTCATTTTTTCATCGTATCGCCCCGGGGATACTGGTGGCCGCCACGGGAGTCGGCGCCGGGGATCTGATCAATGCCAGTTTGGCGGGGTCGGACCTGGGTCTGGTCATTCTGTGGGCGGCCTGGGTTGGTGCTCTTTTGAAGTGGCTCCTTAACGAAGGGATAGCTCGCTGGCAGCTGGCCACGGGGACGACGGTGATGGAGGGTTGGAAAGACCGCATCGGAGTCTTTGTCTGCTGGCTCTTTCTCATCTATCTGCTCTTGTGGACTCTCTTTGTGGCCGGCACCATCATGAAGGCCTGTGGAGTCGCCGGGCAAGCGCTTGCAGGCCAGGGCAGCACCTTCTTCTGGGGCGCATTTCACTCGCTCTTGGGCATCTGCCTGGTGTGGATCGGTGGTTTCGCCGTGTTTGAGAAGGCGATGTCCGCCTGTATCGGTGTGATGTTTTGCACCGTTACGCTGAGCGCATTCAAGGTCGGTGTGAGTCTGGACGGCACTTTCTGGAGCGGGCTTTTCGTACCCAGGATTCCGGATGGTGGACTGAACTGGACGCTGGGTGTGTTGGGTGGTGTCGGAGGGACCGTCACGCTGCTATCCTACGGCTACTGGATCCGGGATCAAAACCGCGCGGGTAGGCGAGGACTGAAAGCTTGCTGGCTGGATCTCGGCCTGGGCTACGCTATGACCGCGATCTTTGGAATGGCGATGCTGGTCATCGGCTCCAAGCTGGAGTTGAGCGGCAAGGGTTCGGGCGTAGCTTTAGAGATTTCGAGTCTTCTTTCGGAGAGTCTGTCCCCCCTGGTGGGAACGGTGTTTCTGTTAGGGTTCTGGGCGGCGGTCTTCAGCAGTCTCCTGGGAGTGTGGCAGGGAGTGCCCTATCTCTTCGCCGACTTTCGCAGAACTCTCAAAGGGGAAGCCTCGGTCCAGGCTGATTTGGAGAGTAGCACGGATTATCGCGGTTACCTACTTTTTCTGGGGCTATCTCCTCTGGCAATACAAGGTCTATCCTTGAAAAAGATCGCTCTAGTCTACGCCGTACTGGGGAGTCTCTTCATGCCTTTTTTAGCCGCCACCCTTCTCTATCTCAACTCCTACTGCCTCAGAGATAACGAAGATTTTCGAAACCCGTGGTGGATCAACGCGGGCCTGGTCGGCACCTTGCTCTTCTTTTCTTACCAAGGTTATTCGGAATTCGGGTCATAAAGATCAATTATGAAAAAAATTGATAGTCCCACCATCATCGAAGCCTGTGGCAACAAACCCAAGATTATCCGCGAGTTTTTCGGTAGGGTGAACACCGAACAGTCCGATCTCAGCCTGGCTCGAATGAGCAGTCCGGCGGGCTGGGAAGAGCCGGGACAAAGACCGGAATTCGACGAGTACACCCTGGTTTTATCTGGCAAAATGGTGATCGAGACGGAGACCGAACCGGTGGAGTTAGGAGCTGATCAGGCTTTTCTGGCCCGCGCAGGCGAATGGATACGCTACACGACTCCCGAGGCGACCGAATACGTAGCGATCTGTCTACCCGCCTTCAGCCCGGATACGGTGCATCGCGACGAGTGAACTCAACTCCGGCGGTAAGATGGTGGGAAGTCCTCTTGTTGGCCCTTTCCCTGGTCCTGGCCATCTTATTGGCGGTTCAGAGGAACCTGTCTTTCAGCAAGGGGGTCTGGGGAATGTGGACCGACGATAGCCTCCCTCTCTTTCTCTGGGGATTGGTTTGTCTGCTTGGACTTCTGGCCACCCGCCCCTGGGTCCCGGTTTCTCGTTTTGGTGCCCCGCTTCGATGGCTCGGAATTTCGTTGGCCGGTACTTCGGTTGTCTTTGTTCTTCTGTGCACCACCAGTTGGGGGCGTTACCGAATTTTCCGTTTTGAAGCTCTCGGCAAGAGTCTGGGTATTTCCAGCTTCGAAAGAGTCCAATTGGACCGCCCTATTCTGGAAGAGCCCGGTACCGGCGAGTATGTGGCGAAGGACGTGGCGTTACGGCACCATGCTTTTCAACAGTCCGGTTCGGATTTTCTGAGAAGTCCCCGAGCGGCCGGAGTCCTCACCGCTTTGGAGCTGGCTTCGGGCACATCGTTCGATGAGCTAATACAACAGCCGGGCGGCCCTGAAATACTCCTGGGTTGCTTGGTGAACGAAGCTAATCCTCATCGCTGGCGAAAGTTCCCCTGGTTTACTCCGCCGTCGGGAACGGTTCTTAGCGAAGAGCAGAGCCGCCGGCTGGTCAAGAGGTTGGCGGCGCAATCCTCGAAACAGTCCTCCGACCTGCTGGAAAATCTGCTCTTTGTGACGATGGCTTTTCCCCAATATTTCGAGGATGCCGAAAGGGAAGAGATGTTTGACGCCTGGCCCTCGGGGTTCGAAGACCTTCAGCCTCTCGCGGTGGAAGGCTTGTTGGTCAGGCGGCAGATGAAAGAGTTGCTTCCTCCGGGAAAGACCGAAGTGAACGTGGCAATCACTCTGTCGGGCGGAGTCCCGAGTACTTACTACTACCGCAACGTGGATGAGATCGCCAAGCTCATGTTACTCGGTCTGATCCGCTCCTGCGGAGTACGGGTGGAGGAAACTGCTCCGGAGTCGGCCGACTTGAACGTCGACGTTGCCCTGAGTGAAATAGCCCATCACACGTACTCCAAGCCGACCTACGACTACGAAACCTACTACGAGAACAGAATGAGCTCGGCAGGTCGCTACAACAATTTCCGCATTCACAAAATCGCGAAGCAACGCCAGGTCGTCAGCGGCCACACTGAAGAGACGGCCTACGCTCCGGTCGCCGTCATCTCCGTGTCAAACGGCGAAGAGACCCTGGAATTTCCCGAGATGTTGCTCTTCTGGCACCACCTTCGCTACGACAAGGCGAAGGGCGGGTTCATCGACCTTCAAGGCGAGGACACTTACGGCCGGATGTGGCCTTTCGGTCTGCACAAGCGGCTGTTCGAGTGGTAGCCGCGCACAAACGGCCGGTTCGTTAAGAGATGTGAGTCTTCTCTAGCAGCTTTTCTTCCTCACCCAATTCCGCCGCCCGGTCGAAGAACGACTGGGCTGCGTCGTTACCGAAGATAGCGATCAGCAGCAGGATCAGGACGGAGTTCGGGAAGTGTCCGCCCACCCCGTCGACGATGAGCTTGGCCGCGATAAGGATCAAGACGACCAGCATGGTTACCGCGAAGTGACGGCTCTTCATGATGAGCTTGCTCAGTGGGACCATCCCCACGATCATAATGACGCAGGCCGTGATGATGGCGCCGCACATCCACCCAAACTGGGTCTGGATGTCCATCATAGCTACCGCCGTGAAGACCGAATCCAGACTGAAGATAATGTTCATCACCAGAAGATAGAGGACGACCTTAACCACCGCACCCGAATCGATCTTGCCGGTGGCTTCGCGCTTTTGCTCCTCTTCGTGAAACTTGGCATACCGGAGCGCTCTGTACTTGTGGTACATCTCCCAGAACGCCATGGCTACGATGATGAGCCCACCGACCAAGAACATCACGTTCATCCAGGTCAACGGCTGCTCTTGGTGAGGCACTGATCCGTCCGAGGCGTGATGGTTGAACTTGCCCAACACGTTCAGCCATGAATCCGGAAGCGGGTTACGGAGGAAAAGCAGCGAGTTCAGGATCATCAGCATGAAGATTCGCAGTCCGGCCGCGAGAAAAAGCGCAATAGAGCGCCAGAACATGTGTTTTTTCTCGTCCATCTTGAGCCCGCGGAGGCTCAACTCGACCAGCAGGCCGTTGTCCATTCCCAGCCCCGCGCAGATGGCGGTCAGGGAGATAAAACCGATGATATTTTCTGTCAGAGTGGGTTCCATTTCGGACACTTGGCGACGGGTCCCGATGACCCTGCCTTATTGAAAGGGTACTGAGGTCTAGTCGATTCCCAGGTCTTCTCGACGATAGCCGTCGGTCGTTCTTTGTACCAACGACGGATCGAGCTTAGCGAGACGGGCTAGAGCGGCTTCGACGGGAGCTCCTTGAAGGCTTCGAAAGTAGCGTATGACGGCCACTTTCACCCAGGTGACGTTTTTGTTTTTTGTAAAGAGTGTCTCGGCTTTCGAGGCACCGCTTGAGTCGCCCCATAGCGCGAGGGGAGCCAAAACGAAGGCCCCTCGATGAGGGTCGTCAAGCTCTTGCAGGAACAGCTCTCTAATCGCTGATTTCAGGGCCCGGTCGCCGGTCTGTTCAAAGGCCAGAGTCAGGGCCCTATTCAATGGAGTGACCCGGGAAGCGGGAAGTCCCGGAGCATAAAACGTCTGCCGGATCTTCTGCAATCCGTTTAATCCGGTCAGGTGGAGATAGGCCATGGCTAGCGGACCGAGCATGGGAGAAGAGGGCGAGAGCTTGGAGCTAAAGAGGGTGTCGCTGATCCAACCGGCTTCGGAGCCTCCGTATGACTTGTAGCCCATCAAAATGTAGAGCGCTCGTCTTTCCGGATCTATTTTCGGGTTCTTGGCCCAGCTCAAGAGTTTGGCAAGGCCCACTCTCGCTCCGCGGCTCTGTACCTCTTGCAACGGCGCATTGGCCAGGAGGTTGTAAGCTGCCTGGGAGATCTCGTTGGACGGATTTTGCAGGTGGTCGGCGGCGAAGTCCCACTTTTTTTCGTCGCTCGAGTCCCGTAGCTTTAAAGATTTTCGTGCGAAGGCAAGCTCGGCGTCGTCGAGTGCACGGGGCGGATCGGACCAGTAGGGGAGATTGGCGGGACCGGCCGTGGTCAGCAACAGATGCCCGGTCTTCCCCAAGGTCCCTTGAGGCTCGGCCGCCACCACCACCCGGCCCACTTTCACATCGCCTGAGAGCGTCTCCACAACCTTGTACTTTCGGGCCTCTAGCTTTTTTACCAAGACCACGGCGGTCGCGTCGGCGATATCACCGAAAACGTCCGATTCGCCCGGATTGCAGAACGGGCAAGCCCACGCTCCGATGGAGACCGAGAGGACAAAGAGGGTGACGAGAAGGCTCTTCATGAATCCATCTGCTCCTGGCGGTCGGCCTTCATCCGATAGAGGCTTATGACCATGCCTTCCTCTTCGTCGGGGGCGGCTTCAAACTTTCCAAACAGGGTGACCGGCACCTCGGTGATCATCTCCACCGGCGGGTCGACCTCCACGAAGACCCACTCGTTGAGCCGGGGTTCTTCGCCGTAGCAGCAGAGAAGTTGGTTGCGGACCAGGATAAGCCCCGAGACTTTGTCTTCCCTGAACTCGATCGGTACGACATAGCCTGAAACGGCGACGTCCTGCCCGTCGAGAGCGGCGATCTCCTCCGGTAGGACGGCACCCGGCAACAACTTGCCGTTCTCGTCTGTTTCGTATGAGAAATCGGAAAGTTGAGTGAAGCTTAGGCTGACGTATCCGTCTTTCTCGGAGGGAGCGGGCACGTCCACCGACAGAGCGGCGCGGGCTTCGGGGTCGGTGGGAGCCACCTTCAGCCCTCTCGCTTGCTGCGGGGCGGCCGGTGTGGGCCGGCTGTCGATAGGCGCCCCTTGTAGAGCCAGGGGTGTCGGCTCGGGGGGAGCGTCTCCGGCGCAGCCGGCCAAGCTTAAGATGGAAATCGCTGCTATAACGAGAGCATTAAGTGTCATGGGTGAGTTTTGAAGTTAGACTCTATAATTTCCTTCAAGTTGCGCTGGCCCCGTGGTTTTTAGGCGACAGAATTGAGTTTGGCGTGACACCTATCACTGATACGACTCGCGGGTCGGGCTATCGTAGATTTTAGGACCGGCCCACGAATAAAGACAGACCAAGGGGAGAGCAATTTTGACACTCATCTATCCTGCTTATATCTATTGGCCGGACGCTCAGACTTTCTATCAGATCACATCAAAGGCGGACTTGGAGGCGTCTTTTGCCTGGAACGACGTAAAAAAAGGGAGGCTCACCGGTTGGGACTCCCGCGGCTATCGATTTTCCCTGGGCTGGGACGACATTCTAGGTCACGCCGTGGCCCGCACCGACGGACCGGATTTTGAAGGGTTGGCTACCACCGCCCATCTCTTTTACTCCCAACGCAAAGGAGAGGAGAAGCTGTTTGCGCAGGAGGACGTGGTGGACGGGGAGTGCAGTCTGAGAGCGATTCGCCGATTCTGCGAAGCCGTTCTTTTGCGGCCTGGGCAGCTATAGAAGGCGAGGGTAACCCCGGCGCAAGTCGAACCGGGCGGTATGAAAGCTCTCCTAACAATACTTTTCTTCTACTTTGCCACTGGAGCAGTTCTTGCCGACGATAAGAGCGGCCCGGGACGAACAACCCTCAGAACGTTCGACGGCGGGACGATCTATGTGGTGGAAAAGGAGGCGACCAGCGCCAAGGCCGCGCCGGGCGAAGTCACTGTCAAGACCATCAAAGCCGGCAAGATCCTGGTGAAAACCATGCCCTGGGGCTTCGATATCGTGAGCGGACAGGGCACGATCAAGGTCCACACCAGTCTCAACGAGATCGTGATCGAAGAGGCCAAGCAGAAGGTGAAAGTCAACTCGGCTTTCGGCGGTAAGACGGTGGTGGACGTCCCCGGTCAGAAGATGACTTTTCAACAGGGCGGTATCAACGATATGTCGGTGAGCGGCGCGAAAGGTACTCTCAAGGTTGAGAAGGAGCTTAACGACCTGAAGGTTGTGAGTCCCGTGGGGACGACCACGTTGGTCAAACAGTTTGACGATTTCAAACAGGATGGACCGCCCTTGAGCCGCCATCCGTACACTTACAGAGCGCTGCTTTTGGAGAGAAACGGGGTTGGTATTTTGCTGAACCTACTGCCCTATCATCACGAGGCGCTCCGCCCCGCGCTGGACTGGAGTAGGGTCAAAAATATCTGAGCCGCCGCGGCTCAGCCCTGGCATTCGGGACAGAAGAATACCGAGCGACTGGAGATGGCCACCTTCTCGATTGGGGTCCGACAGGTTCGGCAGGGTGCCCCGGCGCGGCCGAAGACGTAGTGCCGCCTGGAGCGTCGACGCTCGCCCGCCTCTTTCAGCTTTTCAGCCAGAGCCGGGTCGGTGGTGTAGCCTTTGGTTTTGTAAGAGCGACGGGACAACTTCAACGTTTCCTGGGCTAGTGTTTTCAGCTGCTCGTCGCTTAGCTGAGACGGTTTGGCCCGGGGAGCCAGCCCGGCGCAGAAGAGTATCTCGCTTCTCAAGTAGTTGCCGGGTCCGGCTAAAAAGCTTTGGTCAAGGTAGAGGGAGGCCAGTTGGCGATTGCGGAAGCGTTTGTGTAAGAGTCTTTTTTTGACTTTTGCCGGAGTCAGATTGGAATCTAGAATATCCGGGCCGAGAGAACCGACGTAAGGGTGAGTGGCGAGTTCGTTCGGCATCAGAACTTCCAGGTCGGTGGCGCTGTACAGAAACGCCCCACCCTTGTCGGTGTAAAACGCGAGCCGGAGAGTGCGGTTGGATTTGGGCTGCTCCGGTTTGCGCCGGGTGAGCCAGCGGCCGTAGAGTTGGTTGTGGGTGTACAGCACGTCTCCGCAATCGAAATGAAAGAGAAGCGCTTTGCCGCGGGCCTCCATCTTCTTGATGGTACGGCCGGTCCATCGCTTTTCGTATTCGGTCAGCGCGGGCCACGGAATCTGAACTCTCGTTAAGGTGTGGCCCTCCACCACGCGAGCCACTTTGTCGCAAGCTATTTGTATCTCAGGGCCTTCAGGCATCGCGTTCTAAACCTTCCAAGATTTTTCGGTCGGTATCGTCTAGAAATTTGGGGAAGCGGACGGTGCAGCTTTTTACCGGGAACTTCTGAATCTCGATGAGGATGTCGAGAAATTCGCCCAAGCGAGGCTCGGGCCCGCGACCCAGATTGTAGTGAGCGGCCGATCGGCACCAGCGAAGGGTCGTCATCTCGTCCACCGGCGACTGTCCCAGAGCGTAGCAGGCTGCGGGGTGTCCCGGTATCTCCGGGAGTAGAGCGGAGAAGAAGGGGTAGAGGCGCATGTCTTTAGGCGTGCGGTCGCCCTCGTCGAACTCCTCGATGCTCAATTCCACGGAGGGAGGAGCAGGATACTCAAGCACCAGATAACCTCGTCCGTTTTGCAGGTGTCCCTGGTGCCAACGGAAGGTGGAACCGGCGTAGTGGTCGGGCTTAGTGCCGGTAAGGAGGCACATCTGCAGATACCAAGCGTAAGCCGGTTGGGTCGCCGACGAGTAGGTCTTCCAAAACTCCATGGGAGCGTTCTGGTAGGCCGTGGGGAGAGCGTCGTAGGCGCTTAGGTAACAGAGCTCAAAGAACGCCTCGTCAGGGGTGGCCTGCTTTCTAAAGTAGTCGAAGAACGGCTCCAGCACAGGGGGCGGGTTCGGCTTGGGGTGTTGGGCCTCCTGGAAAGAAAAACGCCCCCATCAAAAATGGAGGCGTTGTACCCTCTTGGCGCGCGGGCCGCGCATCAAAGTGGGTTGATGCGAGTTCAGACCGTTAAAAAATGGTCTTGCACTTTCCGCTTTCACAGCTTCCTGTGCAGCTACCGGCCGCGAACAGAGTCTTGCACTTGCCGCTCTCGCAGCTTCCTGTACAACTTCCGGCCGTCAGCGGGGGCCACACGGACTCGTTGATTTCACCATGTTTTGAGACCAGAGCCTGCCGGGTGGCTTCATAGGCTTCCAAGTCGGGTCCGTCGGTGGGGTCGTGATGAACGTAGGAGCCGAAGCTCGAGCAGTGTTGGGTGTACTCTTTGGTGCACAGGATGAACTCGTGCCAGGCTTGGTCCACTGCCAAGGAGGGGACGAAAGCGCGACCCGGGTTGTCGGCGCACAGGGAGAGGAACTTCAGGCACTCTTCGAAGCACTCTGAAGCTTTCTCCACACCAGCGGTCGTGATACGATCTATGATTCGTTGTTTAGCTTGAAAAGATAACATGTTATCTGTCCTTTCTGTTTTCAGTTGCGCTCGTTTTTGAAGCGAGCAGGGGAAATATTGTTACTCCGGCTTGCTGCCGAAGAAGACGCCGCCCATAGCGCCGTAGAAGGCACCGGCCATGGCTCCGGCGACCGCACCCACGACCGGTCGGCCGAGCATACCCAGGGCGGACGCAGGAGGAATAGGATGCAAAGACCGGAGGACGGATCGGTCCCCGGGCCATGGGCAAAGAAGAGTCTTACCTAGGCGGGCGTTCGAGAAAAAGCCGATGCGCCGCTAACGGCGATTGGTGACAGACGTAATCTGGCAGTTCTTTTAGAACGGCGGCCTTGTACTCAGGAGCGTCGGAGCTTCGACGGGGCGCTTCGGCCATGGGAGAGGAGGCCGGCTCCAGGTCGTCAGCCAGATAGCACTCACACGTACTCAGCCTGGTCTCGGGACAACTTATGGACGCCGGTGGCGTCTTTCCGCAGAACTCGTCGGCGCTGATGGCCGGCTGTCCGGAAGGCGCTGGGGCCGATTCGGAAGCGGCTGCCATGTGACCCGTTGTCATGATGAGCATGACAACCAGGAAGGCTATGGATGACAGAGTTCGCACGGGAGGAGAATATCTGATTCTCCCCATCGAGATGTTAACGTTGAATTGCAGTTTGGCAAAGCTCCCCCGCAAATCTTATCGCAACGCCTCAAGTCGACATGAATAAGGCATCCCTGCAAGGGTGCTTCTCACCTCTTCAAGATAGATGGAGTTGAGCACCAGTATCATCTCCGGCTTCCACTCCGTGAGACGAGAGGGAGAGATGACGGGGAGTCCGCTGGCCGGTAGATAGGTGTCCCACTTGGCGGGGTTCACGTCCACCGCGGCACTCACTCTTCCCTCCGGAAAGTGATGGGTCAACGCAACCGCCTTGGAGCCCGCACCCCAGAAGAGAATCGGTCCTTCCGTCCTTTCACTGATGTCTTGAATCCATTGCCGCCGAAGGCGTAGTTGCTGGTGGAAGGTATCGAGTCCACGATCCGCGGCGGAGGAGTTCCTGGGACGTTGCTCTCTGACCGCATCCAGCATGAGATACTGGTCATCGTAGTCTTTCCAGACCTCGATGACTTGGAATCCGTTCTCCTCGAAAAGCCGGTGGAAACAGTTCTCTCGAAAGTAGCTGCAGTGTTCAAAGTAGATATCCCAAAAAGCCCCCTCGTCCAAAATTCTTTGGGTTGATGGAACCTGAAAGAAACACCTTGTCCCCGGAGCACAACCCGCTGCCACGTTCTGAACGAACTGTCTCGGTTGGGCGATGTGTTCTAAGGTCATTTTGCAGACCACTAAACCCGCCCCGCTCAGGTCGTCGGCCGCTTCCTCAAAAACTCGGGGTTCGATTCTGACGAACTCGGAGTCGGAGATACCAAGGTAGGAGGGGTCGTATCCCAACCCCCTATTCCGTTCTCCGCGGCAGAGTAGCTGGAGAAAATCGCCCTGTCCGCAACCGATCTCCACGATCAGCTCGCCCTTCAGCCCGAACCTTTCTATTAAGGAGTCAGCCAACTCATTGTGGAACTTGCGAAACCTCTCCGAGTGGCTCTGACTCCCGTCATAATCGGGCCCGTAGCGCATGAGCGACTGATCGAAATCGGCGTTGAAGATGAAGCCGCATCGAGAACAGAGATGCAGGTCTATTCGATGAGTAGGGTAGCGGAGAGCCTCCTCCCGGTCCCTCAGAAGCACGACGCTGTGGACGGGTACGCCCTCCTGTCGGTAGAACGACTGACTTTCTTCGTACAGACAAAGAGGACAGCTTAGGGCAGAGCGCTTCATCGCAGACCAAGCTCCGGAATCGGCACGATAAAGCGCCCACCGGTTTCGAGATAATCTTGATTCTGGGCGATGATCTCGTCGGCGTGATTCCAGGCCAGCAGAAGAGCGAATTCGATTCGGTCGTCGATGAGGTGGTGAGGAGGCAGAATTTCTAGTGCCGGTCCGTCTAAATATCGACCGTGTTTGAAAACGTTGCGGTCCACCACGTATTCCAGGAGCGAGCGGTCGATGTCTGCGAAGTGAAGCAGCGTCGTGCCTTTGGCAGCGGCCCCGTAGGCGGCAATCTTGTAGCCCTCTCCCTTGAGGTCGGTCAAGTAGGACTTCAGTTCCTTGACCAGGGTTGCCGCTCGCTTGGAAAAGGCGTGATAGGTCTCCAACTTATTGACACCCCGACGCACTTCAAACGCCAGCAACTCTTTCAATGATTCACCGTCTTCGGTTCCGTGAGTCACGGTCAGCCGAAGCGAGCCACCGTGAATTCCGAGCTGCTGAACTTTTTGAATTCGCAGGCCGTGTCGGGCAAAAAGTTTCTGCAGAGTCGCGACCGAGAAATAGCAGAGATGTTGATGGTAGATCGTGTCGAACTCCAGTTCGGTGACCATACAATGAGCATAAGGGACTTCCACTCTCAGACAACCCCGGGGGTGCAACAGCGTCTTGAGCCCTCTCGTGAATCCATTGAGGTCGCGAACGTGCGCCAGGATGTTATTGGCGAAGATGGCGTGCGCCGGCCCTCTCTCGGCGAGAATTCGCTCGGCGAGCTCCGAGCTAAAGAAATCGTGGAGGGTGGGAATTCCGCGTTGACGTGCAGCGGTCACCGCGGGGAGGGCGGGGTCGACCCCCAGAATCTGGACGCTCGTTTCCTCAAAGTGTTGCAAGAGATACCCATCGTTACTGGCGACCTCCAGGACCCAGCCGTCGTCCTCGAGCCAGTCACCCTCTAAGACCTCCCTGACGTTTTCCCCGGCGTTGGCGACCACGAGTTCGACCACGCTGGAGAGATACGGATACTCATCACCGAACAAGAACCCCGGGTCCAGGCTCTCGGTCAACTGTACCAGAGAGCAGTCGGCACACATGGCCAGCAGCAGAGGGAAGCGCCGCGGCGCTTCGTGGAGTTGGTCCGGGCGCAGGAGTCGATCGGCCACCGGGCTCAGGCCAAAATCGAGGATCGAGTCCAGGGTCGTGCCTCCACACGACCTGCATCGGTTCACGGGACAGCCGATTTTCGTCGCAAGCCCTGGTCGAAGATTCCACGCTCCAGAAGCTGCAGCAGATGGGCCTTTCGATCAAAGCGAGAGCCTTCGAAATCTTCACTGCTGAGCGGTTGTCTTCGCAGCACCTCGAGAAGCTGTTCGATTCCACTCTTGACCGTCCACGCCGGACGAAAATGAGGAAGCTCCTCGGCAATCCGGTCGCACCGGACACGGTAGCAACGGCGATCGGCGCCCACTTGCTGAGAGAATTCAATTCGTGAGCCGGAGACGGCTTCTTCCACCAGCTTGGCGACTTCCGAGACTCGATAATTTTCGCTGGTCTGTCCGACATTGAAGGCTCGACAGTTCACGAGTTCGCTCGGCGCTTCCAGAGCGGCCACGAAAGCTCGCCCCAGATCCTCGACGTGCACCAGAGGTCTCCAGGCTGCACCGTCGCTTTTCAATCGAACCCGGCCGGTCGTCAAAGCCCATGCTGAGAGGTTGTTCAACACCAGATCGAATCGAAGCTTCGGGGAAGCACCGTAAGCCGTGGCAGCCCTTAAGAAAACAGGGCAAAAGCGATCGTCGGCCAGCCTGGTCAACTCCTGCTCGGAGAGCATTTTCGAACGGGCGTACGGGGTGACGGGGCTCAGGGCGGAGTGTTCATCCAGCCATTCCTCGCCACCCGCTCCGTAAATACTGCAGGACGATGCGAATACAAATTTTTGAACTCCGGCGGCCTTGGCGATTTCAGCGAGTTTCACCGTGGCGTGAAAGTTGATATCCATCGTCAAGTTGGGATCGATATCACCCAGAGGATCGTTGCAGAGGCCGGCCAGATGGATCACCGCTTGAAATCCTTCGAGGTCACACCTCTCCAGAGTCCGAATATCTCTGATCTGCTCTTCTACGGGCGCTAAGTCGCCAAAGAACGAGCAGCTACTGAACAGATCGGCGTCGACTCCCCGAAGCTGATAGCGCTTCTCCAAAAGCAGGGGCATGAGCGACCCACCGACGTAGCCACGGTGGCCGGTCACTAAGACTCTCATCCGAGCCTCCAAGGGCAGTCGGGGTCGGACCACAACTGCTGCAGCAGAAGTTTTTCCTTCAGAGTGTCCATGCATTGCCAGAAGCCATGGTGTCGATAGGCTTTCATCTCTCCCCGTCTCGTTAGCTCCTTCATGCCCCCCTCTTCCCAAGACGATTCGTCATCCGGAATGATGTCCAGGGCTTCCGGCTCGAGCACAAAGTAGGCGCCGTTGATCCAACCGCCTTCGTCGGCCGGTTTCTCCTCGAACTCGGTCACGGTGTCCTCGTCCAAATCCAGCCTCCCGAATCGAGCCGGAGGGCGCACGGCCGTGACGGTCGCGAGCTTGCCGTGGGCGCGGTGAAAATCAAGCAGTTTGGAGATGTCGACATTGGAGAGACCATCACTCCAGGTGAGAAAAAAGGTTTCGGACAGTCTCTTTCTCAGTTGCCTCAGCCGGCCTCCGGTGGGAGTTGATTTACCGGTCTCGACGAGTTCCACACTCCAGCTAACCGTCTTCTTGTTGAGTCGCTCTACCGTACCCGTCGAGAAGTCGAGCTTCAGGTCGCCCTGCAGACGGAGCTCCTGCTCGAAGTAGTTTTTGATCGCGGTTCCACCGTGCCCCACGGCCACCACGAAATCCTTGAAGCCGAAGTGAGCATAGTGGTTCATGATGTGCCATAAAATCGGCCGTTCACCGATGGTGACCAGAGGCTTGGGGCGATGACGGGTCTCCTCTAATAGTCGCGAACCTTGACCACCCGCGAGCACAACGACCTTCACGCCGCTCCGATTTTTCGAGCCAGTGCCATGAGAAACTCCCAAGAGCGCGGGAAAAATCCAATCACGACGTCGGCGATCATGCGAGCCCAGTTCCAGGAATGGAGCGGCCATAGAAAGAGCTGGCTCCAACAGGCAGGCGACCAACGACTGGAAGGATCGGCAGCCAAGCTTCTGGCGTATTCACCGAAAATGCGCCAGTGCGGGAAGACCCAGTTGGCCCGGTTGTCTTTGTGAAACCAGCGTGCTCGTTGGTGATGAGCGGGCATCGCTCGGGTGGAGCGGGTCGGGTGATCTCTTATCTGAGTGAGAAACTCGGGTACCTCGTGGTAGCGTCCGGTGAGACCGATCTTGAGTCGCAACACTCGGTCGGAAGCGATATAGCTTTCGAAAAGACCGGTCTGGTCTAAGACCTCGCGCCGCATAACGCCGAAAATATCGTAACACTCTCGGTCGTTATGCATAATGGCGCCCAGTCTTTCCCCGAGAAGATGGGAGTCGGCGTGAGGGAGGTACGGTCCCCTTTGCTCCTTGATGCTTCCGTCCGGTTCGAGCACTTCCACCCAACTGTGACAGAGACTGACCGAAGGCTCGGTTTCCAAGACCTCGATGCAGCGACTGAGATAGTCGGACCGTAGCCGATCGTCGTGTGCGAACCACTTGAAGTACTGGCCGGAAGAGGCTTCAAACGTCTGGTTGAAATTCGGAACGGCGCCCAGGTTCTCAGCCTGGCGGAAGTAGTGGATCCGCTCATCGGATTCCGCGAACTCTCGGGCGATCGCTTCCGTGGCGTCTTCCGAAGCGTTGTCGAAGATGAGGAGTTCCCAGTTCGAATAGTCCTGGGCCAAAACAGATTCAATGGCCTCCCGCAGATAGTTTTCTCCGTTGAAAACGGGGAGACCGAGACTCACTAAAGGTTTCACGATTTGGGCGTTAACCCTTAATGAGAATCTTCCTTGGCAGAAAAACTGACCCTGAGAGGGGAAAGCCTACTCCAGACTACTCTGGATCTGAGCTGCGAACTCCCCGGGCCGCCAGTCATTGCCGGACTGAATAATCTTGACCCTGCCGTCGGGTCCGATGAAGACGGTTTTCTGATTGTGGTTGATGACGCCTTTGTCGTCCCAATAGATGACCCCGAAGCCACCCGCTACACGGGCGATCTCCGTTTCGCTGCCGGTGAGAAAGACCCAGTTGTCGTGAGTCTTGTCGAAGCCTTGAGCGTAGGCCTTCAACACCTCCGGTGTGTCGTTTTCGGGGTCGATGGTGATGGCCATGACCTGGAGTTGATCGGCTTTCCCTATCTTCTGACTGAGGTCGGCCAGGCTGGTGAGTTTCTTTTTGATCATCGGACATTTGTTGGGAAAGGGGCACTGGGTGTAAAGGAAACTTACCACAATTCCCTTTCCTTTGAAGTCGGACAGCGAGGTCTTTCGACCGTCCTGATTGATCAGGGTGAAATCGGGTACGACGTCGCCGACGTTGAGGTTGTCGGCCAGGAGGGGCAGGGTTGAGAGAGCGAAGAGTGACAGAACAACTGTAATAAATTTTCTCATGAGTTACTTTCCTTCATACAGGTAGGTGAAGACCGCAAGGGCCTTGCAAGGGATTACGGGATGGACCGGAGATCGGTCCCTGAAACGGGGAGTCTACCTGGGAGGGCGATCTAGGGAATGCTGGTGCGCTGACAGAAGCGTGAGCGTGTAGGAGAACTCGGGAAGCAGAGCGAGGACCCTTCGTTTCGGCTTGGGGGCTATCGCTCGCCGACGCGGCATCTCGACTGCCGCAGGTCCCGCCATGTCGTCATCCGGTGCCAGATAGCATTGGCAGTGATTGAGTCCTGTCTCTGGGCAGGCGATCGACGCGGGCGGTGTTTGACCGCAAAAGTCCTGGGATACGGTTGCGGCCCCCGGCTGGGAAGGCACCCATTCCTGAGCTGAAGCTGCGTGTCCGCTGAAAAACATCATCACGGCAAGCAGGATGACTATGGCGACTTGGGATCGCACGGCAGTAGGATAACCGCTCTCAAGGGCTCTGTCCACCGGAAAGTTTGTCTGGTTGAAGGGCGTTTCCAAAGATGGCAGAACTTTTTTCAACATGAGCAAGAAACTTAATGTAGCTGTGGTGTTCGGCGGTCGTTCCGGCGAGCATGAGGTCTCGGTGATGTCGGCGCGCGCGGTCATGGAGAATTTGGATCGAGAGAAGTACAACGTCATGCCGCTGTACGTGAGCCGCGATGGGCAGTGGCTGCCTCCGAGCAGGGCCCAGGCTCAACTGTCGGCGGGCGACGTCAAACAGTTGCAGACCACCGGATTCGACCAGTCCGACGGTCTGGCTTTAGTGCCCGGAGTGGCGGACAAGCCGGGTTGTTGGCAAGGGCAAAAAGAGACCCTCGACAGCATCGACGTGGTTTTTCCCGTGATCCACGGGACCTACGGAGAAGACGGGACGTTGCAGGGTATGTTGGAGATGGCCGATATCCCCTATGTGGGTGCCGGTGTTTTGGCTTCGGCGTTGGGGATGGATAAGTCGCTGATGAAAGCGGTCTGCAAGGACGGAGGGATTCCCGTTCTGCCCGCCTTCACGCTGACTCGTACCCGCTGGGAGACCACTCAGCAAGCGGCTCGCGAAGAACTGCTGGCCGAGATCGAAGCCGTGGCAGGCTACCCTGCCTTCGTGAAGCCTTGCAATCTCGGCTCTTCCGTCGGTATTTCCAAGGTGCGCGACCGGGAGAGTTTGCGCAAAGGCATCGAGATGGCGTGTCGGTTCGACAGGAAGATTTTGATCGAGAAAGGCCTGGAGTCGCCCAGAGAGATCGAACTCGCCGTTCTGGGCAACGACCAGCCTCAAGTCTCTCTACCTGGCGAGATCATTCACGGCGGAGATTTTTACGACTATGAGACCAAGTATTTTCAGACCGAGGGACAGAAAATACAGATCCCGGCCCACCTGACCGAAGAGCAGACCGAGATGTTTCGAACGCTGGCTATCAAGACGTTTCAGGTGCTCGATCTCAACGGCCTGTCTCGAGTGGACTTTCTGCTCGACTCCAAGGACGGCGAGTCGATCTACCTCAACGAAGTGAATACCATGCCGGGATTCACTCCGATCTCGATGTACAGCATGATGTGGAAAGCCAGCGGCAAGGAATACAAAGAACTCCTCGACGACCTTATCGAACTCGGCTTGGAGCGGCACCGAGACCGGACCCGCAACGAGACCAGCGTGGCTTAGATCCGGTCGGCCACGAAGATAAAGTTTCCGTCCGGATGAGACGGAGCGTCCACCATATTCTGCTTTTGGGTGATCTTCAATTTCCCATCGGCCGGGTCGGCGAAGGTCACCGTATCAAGAGTGGTACGCACGATCGTGACGATTTGACCTTGACCGGAGGGTGAATACTCAGGCCCGTTGAGAGCCACGATGACGGGAAGCTCTTCGTCGTTCACCTTCTTGTCGATGAGTCTCCAACTGTCGGAGCTGAGGTTGCCGGCGTCACGCCAGGTATACCCAGCCTCGCGGCTTTCCTTTTGGAGCGCCTCCAGAAGCCGAAAACCGTAATGCTGGTCGATATCCTTATCGGTGAACTCGGAGCCGGTGAGAACGTTGAGACACATGGCGACACAGGTCTGACCTTCGGAGTTGATCTTGTTTTGCGCTAAGGGCACAACGGCCGTATGAAGCGGAGGAACGGACGTGAGGTCCAAGCCTTTGATATCGGAGAGGTCGAAGTGGCTCATGTTCCGCAGTTTTGTGGTGGCCTGCGTGTCGTTCTCCACCAGCGTTGGGAAATTCACGACCGGGAAGAGTTGAGGGTACTCTCGCCACGAGGCCTTGATCTGACCTACTATCAGCGACGGGTCAAGCTGCCGAATAGCTTCTTCAAGTCTCTCTTTCTCGGCCCTGACAAGCAGCAGGTGGGTCTCTTCTTGGACGGGGTTGATGTTAGGCCTGGGGACATATCCCGCCTTGGGTCCCGACTTCACGGAGTCGAAGTCGGACGGGTCGTACACCCAGTTGAAGTCGCTCTGGTCCTCCATCCATCCCTTGATCGCGCCGTCACTTTGGTAGAAGACGATCTTCCTGCGATAAGCCTCGCCGGTGCAGTAAGGACGAGCGCCAATGTTGCCGATGTTCTCAAGAATCGCGCTTTTCTCGACCGATTTCGCGGTCAGGGCGCGGAGTAGGACCTGCACGCATTCGTCACGACTCTCGCCGTTGACGGTCAGTATCGGCCCCTCGTGCAGGCATTCGAACCCCGAGGAGACCAGGGCGTTTTCGGCCGGTTCGCCGAGCCCCCCGTAGACTCTCAACAGTGTTTCTTGTCGAGCCTGGCCCCAGATGGCCCAGACTAAAATTACAAATCCGATCGCGGGCAGCACGCCTCTTGTTTTCTTCAGCACGTTTCCTCCTGGTGGGAGCGTGTGAAACACGCCCCGGGGATAGTCCCCGACTTATCTCACCATAAGGCACTCATGTTGCTCGACAGGGAAATCGCTGTGTCCGAAATGTTAACATCGTAAACGGAAACGATGCGTTTAGCTTTTCACATAGCCGTCCCAGTCGACCTCGTTGGGGCAGTCCTTGCCCGAGAGCAACGACAACAGATTGGCCACCGTGGTCTCACTGATAGCCGTCAGGGCTTCCCGGGTGAAAAACGCCTGATGGCCGGAGATGACGACGTTGGGAAAAGTGAGGAGTCGGGCAAAAACGTCATCCTGGATCACTTCGCCGGAGAGGTCGTGGAAAAAGAGATCGCCCTCTTCTTCGTAGACATCGATGGCCAGGCCGCCGAGATGGCCGTGCTTCAGAGAATCGATCACGGCGCTCGTATCGACCAGACCGCCCCTCGAGGTATTGACGAGGAGCGTCCCAGGCCGCATTTGGGCTAACGCTTCCGGACCGATGAGGTGGTGGGTTTCCGGAGTGAGAGGACTGTGCAACGTGACGACCCTGCTTCTCTTCAGTAACTCGGGAAGCTCCACGTAGTCTATGTCTTGTCGCGAGGGGTAAGGGTCGTAAGCGAGCACCCGGCAGCCGAACCCTTTCAGGATATCCACCACGACCCTTCCGATCTTCCCGGTCCCGACAACTCCCACGGTCTTTCCGTGCAGGTCGAATCCCAGCAGTCCGTGGAGTGCGAAGTTTCCCTCACGAACCCGATTGTACGACTTGTGCAGCTTGCGGTTGAGACAGAGCAAGAGGGCAACGGTGTGCTCGGCCACCGCGTGGGGAGAGTAGGCGGGCACTCGGGCTACTCTCACGGCAAGCTCGGCGCAGGCCTTGAGATCGACATTATTAAACCCGGCGCAACGAAGCGCCACCGTCTGGATCCCACGAGCGCTCAAGCCTTCCAGGCAGGTCCGATCCAATTCGTCGTTCACAAAGCAACAGACCGCCTGGTGCCCTTCGGCCAGACCCAGGGTGTGAGAACTCAGTTTGGACTCAAAAAACGTCCATTGCAACTCGGTCGATTCCGAGTGCTGCGACAAGAACTGTTGGTCGTAAGGTTGGCTGCTAAAGCACGCTATTTTCATGGTTTTCGCGTTCTCCGGCAGTCACTCGAAGACCTATTCGAGCGTCGCGGCCCGGAGAAGTTGGCGGGCGTAGACTACCCCGGCAAAGAGGCCCTCGTCGTCCACCACGACGGCTTCATTTTGGTGGTGGTCGAGAAGGTGGGCGACGGCTTTCTCCCAGGGGTCGGAAAGCTTCAAGAAGCAGTCTTCATCGTCGAGGCACTGCTCCGCCCTCAGATGGTCGGCTGTCTCGCCCCACTCCTTTTGACTCAAGAGCAGACGAAACTCTCGATTGTCTTTCCATAGCGCCACGTCTCGTATCGCCAAGGTACCGATCGGCTTACCCTCGGAAAGTACGGGCAGCCGTTCGAAGGGGAGATTCTCAAAACGTTGGACCACCTGGTCGTAGGTGAGGCACTCCAACTCCGCTTCTTCGAAGGTGGGGACATCCGTGTGCATGAGAAAAGCCACGGAGCGAAACTGGCGAAGACACCTCTGAGTGCAGGAAGGCTTGCCAACTGGACGGGAACACCAACAAACCCGGCCGGTTTCGTCCACTTCGACCACGTGCTGCTTCCCGTCTTCGGGGCAGCGAACCTGATACGATTCTCCCATGTTTTCAGTTTAGCGGAAATCGAACGTTCCCAGGATGATCTGGATCATACGAACCGTTTCGTTGATATGGCAATTTGGGCGGGGAGCTATATGGACTGTCGAAGTTGTGAGCAAAGACAAGCGGGCAAAAGTCTTTTCAGCTGCCTGAGTTGTGCTGATTTGGAACGGCTGGAAGAGCAGCGAGTACCCCGCCACTTCACGGCCGGTCAGGTGTTGTTCCATCAGGGAGACCGGACCGCCGGAATCTACTGCTTACAGAGTGGTCTGGTAAAGTTGGAATCCTACTCCGCCGAAGGCCAGGCTCAGCTTCTCCGATTGGCGAGACCCGGGGAACCTTTGGGCTATCGGGCCTTCCTCAGCGATGGCCGACAACGATATCGCAGCTCGGCGCTGACCAAAGTGGAAGTCTGCTTCATCCCTCACACTTATCTTTCGGAGCTGAAGAACGGGGTGCCGGAGTTTTCCCAGTCGCTGATCAAAAAGCTAGCCGAAGATCTGGCCGCGGCCGAGGAGAGATGGCTCGGTCTGATGCAAAAAGACTCCGAACAGCGGGTGGCGGAGCTCCTGTTGGAGTTTCACCAGGTGGGAGAGGGCTGGCCGAGCCGCAAAGACATGGCTCAATTGGTAGATATCGTTCCGGAGACGTTCACTCGCATTCTGGCTCGATTTGAGAAGCGTGGCTGGTTGAAGCGCACGCGAACCGAGCTCAGTTTGCTCAGCGTCGAGGCTCTGCTCGAGTTGCTCCAGTAGAAAACAAAGCTACGTTGGGGTGATCCAGATCATTGCCGGAGTCCTGATTTCTGATAACGTTGGGGACAAGAGCTATTCACGAAGAAGAGGTGCTAGATGAAAGCTGCCGTTGTTACCGCTCTGGGCGAACCCCTGGAGTTGATGGAGGTCGAGACCCCCAAGATCGAGCCGCACCAGGTACTGGTCCAAACGAAAGCGTGCGGTGTCTGTCATACGGACCTACACGCAGCCAGTGGAGACTGGCCGGTCAAACCGACGCTTCCGCTTATTCCGGGACACGAAGGGGTGGGTGAGGTCGTGGAAGTGGGGAGTGCAGTGACTCACGTCCAGGTCGGCGACCGAGTGGGTGTGCCCTGGTTGCATTCGGCTTGCGGCGGCTGCAGCTACTGTAGCACGGGATGGGAAACCCTCTGTGGTTCTCAAAATATGACGGGCTATACGGTGAACGGAGGCTTTGCCGAGTATATCGCGGCTCACGGGAGCTATGTAGCGTCCATACCGGAGGAGCTTTCCTACACCGACGCGGCACCGATTCTTTGCGCCGGAGTTACAGTTTACAAGGGCCTCAAAGAGATGGATTGCCGACCGGGGGACTGGGTGGCAGTCTCGGGGATCGGGGGGTTGGGTCACCTTGCCCTTCAGTATGCGGTGGCCATGGGCTATCGTGTGATCGGGGTGGATATCGCTCCGTCTAAACTCGATCTGGCCCGGAAGTCCGGTGCCGAGTTGACGGTCAACGCCGCGGAGGTTGATCCTGTGGAGTTCGCAAAATCCGTGGGCGGAGTGCGGGGAGTCCTGGTCACGGCAGTCTCGAATTCGGCCTTCTCCACGGGGTTGGGAATGCTGGCGCCACTCGGGACGATGTCTTTGGTAGGGCTTCCCCCGGGGGACTTCCCACTTCCGATTTTCGATGTCGTTTTGCACCGGAAGACAGTGCGAGGTTCCATTGTCGGAACCCGGCAGGACCTGCGAGAAGCCCTGGACTTCGCGGCCCGAGGATTGGCCAAAGCTCACTATCGAGAGGGCAAGCTGGAGAACATCAACGGCATCTTCGATCAAATGAAGCAAAATCAGATCGACGGCCGGATCGTTCTCAAGTTTGACTAAACTCCTGCGCTTGGTGACGAGCCGGTCTTGTTTTATTCCGAGATCTGAAAAAATTTGGAGAACCTTCAGGAGGGGGGGTCGGTGCTTGTCCCTAACAAGAGTAGAGTGAGAAGAACCAAGCAGCGAGATGCCATACAGCGAGTCTTTCAAGAGTGTGATCGACCTCTTTCACCGGACGAGGTCCGGGAGATTGCTGCCAAAACGATCCCCGGTATCGGGATCGCGACCATCTATCGCAACCTGAAAAGTTTGGTGGAAAGTGGGACCCTCAAGATCGTGGAGATCCCCGGGACCGCTGCTCGGTACGAACTGGCCGACCTGGAGCATCACCACCATTTCCAGTGCAACTCTTGCGACAAGGTTTACGATATTCACGGCTGTCCGGGGAATATGAAGCAGATGGGGCCGCCCGGCTTCACCGTGACGGCCCATAGCATTACCCTTTATGGCTCCTGCCCCGACTGTGAGTGAGCACCACTTCGCTAGGACGACTTCTCGGTTTTTGGTTGTTCTTTTAGCCTCGACAGGTCGGCCTCCAGGAGCGCCTTCGAGATTTCTGAAGAAGTCTGGAACGCCTGACCTAGATTATCACGCATGACATAGTGTTTGCCATCCTTCTCAAAGAAGGAGTAGGTGTACGCTTCGCCCTGAGCACCCTCCACCCGAACTTCGATAGGACTGGACGGTTCGACCTCGTTCGCCACATCGATAACCGACAGCTTGCGAATCTTGTCGATTAGAGCGTTTGCCTTGGCTGGATCCAGCTCGTCCTGACCGCTGAACCACTTCCCCTCCTGAAGTTGAAGGGTGAGCTTTGGGAGCTCGATTCTTTGAGGAGATTCTACCGCCAGCAGAGCACTGTCAAGCCAGGCTCGAGATGAGGCCTGGGTGTTGATGGTTTGCCAGCGGATCCGGTAGGCCTCATTCTGGTCTCCGAGCCGCACGTAGCGCTGGCCGAAGCTGGGAATGCTTCCCAGGAGGAGGTCGCCGACCAGCTTCTCTCCCGCGTAGAGCTTGACGCGACCCTCGGGCTTATCCTCGGAGAGTCCGAGACGCTGGTGTGCCGAGGAGGAGGTGGTTTCCGGAAAGTTCGACTGCAGTTCACGCAGTGAATTGAGCAACTTCTGGACTCTTTCGCCTTCGGCGGGGAGGGAGTGATGGTCGGGTAGAACCCAGTCTCCCTCTTCCAGGCTGAGGATGAGAGAGCGGTCTTGCTCGAGGAGTTCCACTTTTGTCACTTCGGACGTATCGAAGGCCAACAGTTCTTGGGTGGTCGTACTTTGGGCTCTCTCGTTGTAAGTCCAGGCCCAAAGACCTCCGGCCAGAAGAATCTGGAACAACAGTAAGAGAGAGAGCTTCTTTTTCCATATACTCATCGTTACTTCTCCTTAGCTTTGTAGGAGTTCCTCATAGGAACGAAGTTTGCGGTTGAAGCGGCTCCGAGCTACCACGCCTACTACCAGCAGCAGGAAGAAAGCCAAGGCGTAGTTCAGGACCTCCCACAAGGTCTGCTGACGCCTTTCCAGCGGATACAACGTACGCTTGAAGTGGCTCCTGGACCGGATACTCAGCAGAGACTCGTCCTGGGTAGCCCAGTCGATGGTGTTGGCCATCAGGCTCAGGTTTGTCAAAGGGTCGCCGGCACCCAGATTGTTCATCAGAGCGATGACCTGGTCGGTGAACATTCCGGGCGCTGATAGGACGATCAGTCTGGCCGAGTCGGGCGACTGCGAGATGGAGGCGTGGGCGACGTCGGTGAGTTTCTCGGCTCTCTCGGCGTCCTGAAAGTAGGATTGGAAGGTACCCTGGATCAGGACTCCGAGGGTCCGGGGCTCTTGCTGTCCGGTAGGAGTGAGGTTTGACGGCCGGCCTTGCTCGACTTGAGGAGTCACATCGGTCGAGTTGTTGGTCCAGGAGCCGCTACTGCTCTTGAGCAACTCCACGAATTCGCGAGGATCCCCTTCGGCTTTGTTCAGCTTGAGCGGTGAGGACCAGGGAAGGATCAGCTGAGAAATATCACCGAACAGCCCGATGTTGTCAGCGAAGCCGCTTCCCTCTCGAACGTCGATGAAGTAAGGGTAGCTCATCATCTGAACCGTCTGAATACGATGCCCCTGAACGTAGCGACTGACCGGCACCGGAATGGCTGCGCACTGTGGGTCGAGCACCAGTGTACTCTCTGTCTCGACGCCATGGTGTTTCAGCCACTCCTCCAGTCCGGAGCTGCTCTGGCTCACCCTCAAGCTCTGGGACGACATGTCCGCTCGATAAGGGGACGTCGCTACCACAACGGTGCCACCTCTCATCAAAAACTGGTCCACGGCGTAGACGGCTTGCTCAGAGAGACTGTCGGGCGAAAGCAGCATCAAGACGTCGGCTGCGGCCGAGACCGAGCCGTCGTTCAGGTTTTCGTCTTCCACGTTGAGCTCTTGAGAAAGATACTTCTTGAGCTGATTGTGTTGCGCTCCGCTCACCATGGCGACGGTCTTGGTGAAGCCGTTGCCGAGGCGTTTGAGAGCGGACTTGAGGTTTTTCTCAAATTCGGCCTTGGATAGTTCGCCGAGCGGAAGTTGGAGAGGCTTGTCGCCCTGTTTGATCACGGTGTAGAAGAAGAAGCGGTTTGAGTCGAATAAGCTTCCGGCCATCGGCTGAAATCCATATTCGGCGGCCAGCTTCTGCCCCGCGGGGTCACTCTGGGGATCCAGAACCTCTAAGGTCAGCTTGCCCTGACTCTCTTCCTTCAGCTTCTCCGCGCACTCCAAGACCGCTTGCCTGTAATCAGCCAGGGCCTTCGGTAGCTTCTCCTCGGGGGAAACGAGCAGCTGTAGGGTCACCGGCTCTGAGATGAGCTGGAAGAGGTTGCCTTCTTGCTGATAAGAATCGACGACCTTCTTGATAGCCCGAGTAATATCGTATTCCGGATTTCGAAGCTCCACATCGATGTTGTTCATGGCGTGGGCCTTGACTTCGATCAGATCCTGAAAACCTAGAGTTTCGTGGGTATCGCCGTAGCTCAAGACAATGTTGAAGTAGGAACTGACGATCGAAGCTTCGTATCGGTCGGACACCTGAAAGGGAGTCGGTTCAACTCCGAACTCTTCCCTGGCCTGCTGTTCGGCTTCCGGATCTTCTTGGGGGTCGATGATCCGGACCTGCACCTTGCCCTGAGAGACCTCCTGGTACTCTTTCAGAAGATCCTTGAGCTGAGGCACGAGGGGCGCCAGGAGAGGATGAGTTTTCTTGCTGAAATAGGCTGAAATCCTGAGTGGCTCTTGAAGTGACTTGAGCTGGTTTCGGGTGGCCTCGGATAGACTGTATTGGCCTCCTTCCGTCACGTCTAAGCGCACGTTGAGCTGCCCCACCCACAAATTCAGTCCTATCGCGTTGGCGATGATCAGAGACACAATGACCCGCCAGTCGCCCCGTCGAGCACTCGAACGCTGGTGAGACCACCGTTCCGCTTCCAAGACGAAAGCGTTCAGGCTACAAAAGACCAGAACCAGGCCCAGGTAGTAGGTGATGCTTCCGAGTTCCACGACACCTCGAGTGATTGACTCGAAACGGGCCCCGGTCCCCATCAGTTGCAGCCAGTCGGCGGACCCTTGATCGAAGAACTCTACGAAACCCGGTGAACCGATGAGGTAGAGAGTCCCGCTTATGGCCACGGAGCCCAGCAAGCTGATGATCTGATTGCTAGTGCGCGAGGAGACAAAGAGGCCGATAGAGAGGTAGCCCGCGCCGAGCATGAAGGTCGCCAGATATCCTGCTACTACCGGACCCCAGTCCAGATCGCCTAAGAACGCGACGGTCAACGGGAAGGGGGTGGTCAGAGCGAGGGCGGCTGCGAGTAGAACGAGACAGGCCAGGAACTTTCCGATGACAAAACGCCAGATCGGCACCGGCGTTGTCAGCACGTGCTCCAGGGTGCCGGTCCTGCGTTCTTCGCTCCACAACTTCATGGTGAGCGCCGAGCAAAGGAAGAGCAGAAGAATCGGCATCCATTCGAAGAGAGGTCGTGCGTCGGCAAGGTTGCGTGCGAAGAAAGCCTCTCCCCAAAACACCGCGAAAAACGAGACCGACACGAAGGCGGCCAGAAAGAGATAGGCGACCGGAGAGGTGAAAAAGAGTGTCGTTTCTTTACCGGCAATTCTCCGGATTTGGGTCCAAGAGCTAGGCTGCATGGGGCACCTCCTGGGAGGGGGCGGCGCCGATTTCTCGGACCACCGTTTCCAGATCGCGAACGACGGCATCAAGCTTGAAGACCTCGTAATCCGAGCCGACCAAAGCGGAGGCGAGTCGCGCCGAGAGAGGGTAGCGTTCCCGGTCGGGCTTGAGGACCACCTGGTAGGAGTGAGAGCCCGCTGGGAGAGCCGAGTCGGTTGGCAACTCTTGCCAAGTTTCGATCTCCTCGAATTCGGACCAGAACGATTCGGCTTTCTCCGAAGGCAGTGTCGTCAAGACCTCCAGCTGGTTGCTCTGCCGCAGTTCGTTCAGGTCGGTATCGAGAGCCAGGCGTCCGTTCTTAAGGATAAGAACTCGCTGACACAATGCCTCCACCTCTTGCATGATGTGAGTACTCAAGATGACCGTGGCTCTTTGGGCGACCTGCCGAATCAGTGTCCTCATCTGCTCTGTTTGCGAGGGGTCCAGCCCGTTGGTGGGCTCGTCCAGAATGAGCAGCTTCGGATTTCCGAGGATGGCCTGGGCCACCCCTACTCTCTGCTTGTAACCCCTGGAGAGCGTCGCGATGGGGGACAGAATCTTTTCCTGAATACCCGTCTCCTGGACGACTCTCTTTATCTCCGGCCGCTTTTCAGAGGGGCTCATCCCCTTGAGGTCGGCGGCATAGTCGAGATAGTCCGCCACCACCATGTCCTGGTATACGGGTAGACTTTCGGGCAGGTAGCCCAGGTGGTGTTGGAAAGAGGTGAGGTCGTCGGCAATGTCTCGTCCATCAAAGAAAACACTCCCCTGGTCGGGTTCCAGATACCCGCTCAGCATTTTCATGATGGTGGTTTTGCCTGCACCGTTGTGGCCTAGAAGGCCCACAATCTGACCGTCACCGATGGTGAAACTGACGTCGTCCACAGCCTTGAAATCACCGTAGCTGCGGACCAGGCTCTTCGCTTCAAGCATGGTCTTCTCCTAAGATTGCTAAGTGACAAATACACTGGGAAACCCCCAGGTAGACGATCAAAATGATGCTGGAGACAGAATTAAAATCTCGTAGGAGAAATATTTGCGAACTGTTAGAACTTTCGGGATGCCCAGATAGCTATTCCGAAAGACCGAGCTTCTGATTCACCTCTTTGAGAGCGATTTTGAACCCCTCGTCGTTAGGGTACTGCTTGAGCGCTTCTTTGCTGAGAGCGCGAGCCCGGGTGAGAAGACCGAGTTGCGCGTTGAGATAGATCAGCTTGCTGTACATCGCTCGCGGGTCTTCGGCCTCTTCCGACTTGATTGCGGTCACCAGGCCCCAATACTCTTTCGCCTCTTGTTTGCTGAAGATCTTGAAGAACTGAGACTTCTGGTGATTCGATTGCTTGAGAACAGCCTTATGGACCTCGCCTCGGGTCAGTCGACCTACCGGGATCCGTATTTTGTCGCCTACGACTTTATCGGAGTATGCGGTGCCGCTCACGACGTCGAGTTCAAACTGGTAATTGCCCTTAGGGGTCCAGGCGATGGCCCCGACCTCCTCGGGATAAAGGTAGGCGTAGGACAGTCCGACAAACTCCATCTTTGGGGTTGCTTCTTGAGTGCTAGCTCCGGCGCCCCCGGTGGCCGAATCCGCTGCCGCGGCCGTTGGCTTCGTCGACACGCTGGAGTTGTAGGTGATCGGAGCCGGAGGAGGTGGCGCGGGCGTGGGCGCGGAGCTTCGAGTTCGGGTGAAAGCGAGTTGATTTTCAGGGACGATACCGGTTGAGGCCTGCATGGCTCCTCCCGTGCGTCGAAGGTTGGAGGACTCGTCCAATTCCGTGGAAGCGTTGCGTGCCGCTTGAGTCTCGATCTTGCCCGACCCCGATAGCTTTTGACTCTTGGTCGGTCCCAACTTCACTTTGCACGGGCCGCTGATCGACTCTTTGACACCGTTCTTGAAATAGGACAGTCTCAGGACGGCCCCCTCGGAGATCTCGACTTCGTCGCCATCGGTCAACACTTGGAGAGTTCGCATCTCGGTCTTGCCTTTGGGAGAGAGCAGCAGGTTTTGGCCTTTGGTCTCCAGGACCATCGCCACCCGAGCACCGGCGGCGCTCACCCATAAGGTGAGCAACGAGAGACAGATCAAGATCCCGCAAGTCAGACGTTTCAACTCCATCGCACTCCATACACTTCCATTTTATCGGCCTTCCCCTTAAAGCTTTGCGGTCCTTTCGGGACAAACTCGATCCCCGGCAGACTGCCACCGAACTCTTGTAGGGTGACTTCACTCAGAAGGATAGCCTCTTCCAAGTCCTTGGTCAGCCCCTCGATGCGGGCCGCGGTATTCACGGGATCTCCAACCGCAGCGTATTCGGAGCGTCGTTCGTTACCGACGTTTCCGACCACAACGTCTCCGGTATGAATTCCGACTTTCACTTCGTAAAATCCGGCCTTCTCACCCTTGAGAGCGCGCAGTTCACCCAGGCGCTTCACCATATCTCGGGCCGTGAAAACCGCTCGCGCGGCGTGGTCTTCGAGGTCGTTAGGAGCCCCGTACATGACCATGATTTCATCTCCGACAAACTGCTTGACCGTTCCGTTGTAGCGGAAGATAATCTCCAGCATCTCATTGAAAAACTCGTTGAGCATCAACAAGACTTCCTCCGGTGACTTAGACTCGCATTGGGGAGTAAAGTTGTTGATATCGGTAAACAAAACGGTGATTCTTTTTCGCCGACCACCCAGCTGCAGATTGTTGGGAGAAGCGAGTAGCTCTTCCATCACCTGAGGGGAGACAAATCGCCCTAGCACGGCTTTGACGTAGCGTCGAGAACTCTCCAGCGCCCGGTATCTGGCAACCGCGGTGGTACCTCCACTCATTGAGGTGGCGAGAAGAGGGGCGAGGATGGGGCAAAGCTGCCCCCCTTTCGCGAACAGGAGAAATGTGAGAACGAGGTAGCTGAGCATCAGCAAGAGTCCACCTCCCAGGATCGCCTGTGGGGGCGTTCGAGCCGCCAAAAGAAAAGCCAGCACGACACCCACCAGGGTCAGCACAAAATGAGACCACGCGGGTGGGCTGTGGAGGTAACGCTCGGTGAGAATAGTATTGAGCGCGGCCGCGTGAATCTCCACCCCGAGGCTAGCCAGATTGAAGTTCATGGGAGTGTTGTGGAGGTCGTTCGAAGTGTCGAAGGCGGGGCCCAGGATACAGATCTTGTCCTTGAGATCTTGGGACAGCTTCTGTCCTTGTAAAATTTGACTCATTCGGAGGCGCTCGAAAGTCGAGCTAGGAGGGCCCGGATAGTTGATGAGCATCTTGTCTGGTCCGGTGGTCACCAACCCCTGGATACTTTTTTCAGCCTTCACGATCGGAGATTCCTTGGCCAGCTCGGCGATGCGGCCCACGAAGTTTCGAGTCGTGCGGGGCTCTTCGTTGTAGAAGAAAAGACCCAGGGCTCTCACCACGCCGTCGGCGTCGGTAAGGAGGTTGTTATAGCCGACATTCTGCTTGTCTTTGGCGGCTCCGTGCAACAGATCAACGCTGGTCAACGCTTCACCTTCGAGTTGACGGTAGGAATCGATGATGACCAGATTCTGGGTGAGGGCCAACAGACCAAGCTGCTCTATCTCCCCGTAGATCTTGCGCGCATCTTCGGGCGGAAGCTCTTTGAGCCGTGGCGCAAACAGAATATCAAAGCCGACAATATCGGCACCGGCTTGAAAAAGGCGGTCTACCACCACCGCATAGTCGTCGGCCCACCGCGAAACCGGCTGCTCGATCACATCAAAGGTCTCGTCGTCCAATTCCACGATGACGATGCGAGGATCGACCGGTGGGTCCCACCCCAACAGGTGGCGGTACTGAAAGAAATTGTCGTACACTCGGGCGTCCCAGCCGGCGAAGAGGCCTCGCCAGGAGGCCGTGGCAATAAGAAGCCCCACCAGGCTGACGACGATCAGCTGGCGCGCGTAGGGCCTATTGACATTCAGCATTCGGTCGCCAAACTTGTCCATTTCCCGCCTCCTGAAGCAGAATTTTCCTCAAATAGGTCCACTATTCCGCAGAAAATTCCACTTCCGGAGACGAAAAATGGTCTGCGTTTGGCTCGGAATGCTGAATGTCAACAGGCCCTAATTCACGAAGCTTTGAGGTCGTCGTCTCGTTCCACCGGAAGACGCCCGCCTTCACCGTGCTCGGGGGCTACGTCGGGGCATTCCAGTTCGCAGTCGTTCAACCAGTCGATCATCTCTCGGAGGCGACCATAGCGGCCTCGCTTGAGATGGAACGTGAGGGCGGGCATACTTTCCAGACTGCTGTCGAAACGCTCTCCGTGGGGAGATTCACAAGGGTCGAATTGGCCGCTTTCCACCAGATCGAGAAACTCGCTGTTGAGATGAGCCAGCTCCTCCTCGGTGAGAGGGGAGGTCAGACGAACGACCAGCCGGTCGTCCACGAATCGATAAGAGTGGTAGCGACGATAGAAGTGGCAGATCTCTTCGGCGGCTTCCCGGGCGCTATGAGTCACCTTGTACAGACTCAAGTCGGCCGGTGAAATCATTCCCTGCCTCAGGAGCGTATCGCGGACATAGTGGTCCCAGTTCTCCCAAAACGGATTCCCTTCCGGGGCCAGGCAGACGACCGGCATAAGCTGAGCCTTCCCGGTCTGAATAAGAGTGAGAGTCTCAAAACCCTCGTCGTGGGTTCCGAACCCTCCCGGGCAGCAGACGACCGCGTGGGAATCCTTGAGAAAAGCGAGCTTTCTGGTGAAAAAGTATTTAAAAGTGATGTCTTTGATGTCGCCTGCGATATGCTCGTTTGAACCGGTCTCGTGGGGCAGGCGAATTCCGAGTCCGAAGCTGTTTTCGCGGCCGGCTCCCTCGTTGCCGGCCGCCATCACACCCGGACCGGCGCCCGTGATGACCATGTAGTTGCGCTGGGCCATGATGGTGGAGAATTCCCGGGCCTGGAGATAGATATCGCTGTCGGTGGAACTCCGCGCCGAGCCGAAGATACTCACCTTGCGGCGATGGCAGAACAACTCCAGAACATCGAAGGAGTGCTCCATTTCTTCCAGGGCCGCCGCCGCGATTTTGAGGTCGGCTCGACGGTTGTCGGTGGACATTCGGAGTACGGAGGCGAGAAGGCGCTGCACCAGGTCGTCGTGGGGCACGCCGTCGAGCTGGTCAAGAACCTTTTGGGCCAGGCGATCAAGCTCTTTTCTTTTGTCTTCACTGAGCATTTCGGCGGGTTCGTTGGCTACATGGATCACCCTTTTCGCTTGCGGATCGGGCCCAGATGCTGGAGCAGCATCAACCCGTTCCACCAGGTGGGGTGGCCGCTATAAGGGGTCCGAACGTCGAGCACCAGCCGATAGCGACGGCGACTGCGGCGGATGAATTCGAGGGTGGCTTCTCTGGGCTCGTCCCAATTGGTGTCGTCCACCAGGATCCAGCATCCTGGGGCGAAGAACTTCTCGGCCGCTCTCAATCCCGTGTACTGGTTTTTGTAGCTGTGTTCCCCATCATAGAAGTAGACCCCTAGAGGCTCCTTATGGCGGGTGCGCAGGTACGCTTCGTAGTCCTGGTCGTGGAAGCTATGAGCGGTCGATCGAAACTGTGCAAATCGTCGTCTAAAGTCGTCCTCGGGCCCGCCGAACTGGCTGAAGTTGTCGACTCCGATGCAACGCTTGTCGGAGTTGCCAAGCAATCCGGCCAGAAAACTGTAGCCGTTCCAGACCCCGACGTTCAGGTAGGCTTGCCCCTCCGGCATCTGGGCCACCGCTCGGTTGATGATGGCGGCCAGCGCCAAAGTCGACATCCGGGGTATATCGGCGATGGGACGAAGCCGTTCCTTGATCGCATGGTCGTCCACGGGGAAGACGGTGTTGATACTTTCGACGCTCTTGGTCGGCTCCCACAGGAACAGATTGTTCAGACCGGTATCCGGGGGGCAGAAATCGAATCGGATCCCTTTGGCGAAATCTTCCAGCGTCGACGGCGCCTGCCTACCGGGCGCACCTCTCAAAGCTTGCTGGAGCCGAGTCCCGTAGCGCTTCCGCGCTTCTCCGAAATCGTGTCCGGAGAGTGACTCCACCATCGGCTTTGTTTGGCCGGCCCAGGCGGCGTACCGCGGCTCATCGAAGGAGGCGGTTTCGAGTCTCAATAGATGCGCTTCCATCAAGAACGGAGCCCATTCGATGGCTTGAGTGAGAGCTTCCACCCGCTGCTCTTGGGGTAGGTCATCGCAGCGGCTAAGTCGGATCCAGGTGGTCGGTTGATCGGACCGATAGGAGAGCGCTTTTCGGGCGTGGTCGGCTCGGTTCGGTTCGTCCAGAGCACTCAGCAGGTCGTGCGCCAGCCAGTGGGCCGCATCATCGCGGGCTTCGGGAGAGGTATCCCGTTCCCAGGCCAGAGCCAGGGGGTGCATCAAGCGCGGGTAGAAGGCCACCTGTTCGACCTCGAGGTCCGTGTCCACCGAGTCCTTCAAGAGTGCTACCGCCTCTTCAGCCCGGCCGAGATTCACCAACACACGTGCTTGGCTGAGACGTGGCAGGAGCCCCAAATCATCGATCTTCTCGAAGTTGGACAGCGCGTCTCGAAAGAGTTCTTCTCGCTTCCCAAAGCCGCTGAGGTCGGCCTGGAATGACTGCATGCAGGCCAGCAGGTTTAGGATGCGGTCATCCCCCCTGAGTTCGGTTGCAGTTTGTTTCGCCTGATTCAGGGCCGATTCCAGCCCGAGCGGACTGAACACCTGATAAGAGTAGTCCAGGTAGCGCCGTTTCTGGTCCTCTGCCCGAAGAGCCAGGAAGGGTCTCGGCTTACGGGCCAAGAGCGATTGAGCGGTTTCAAGCAGTCGGGCCCATCGCTTCTGATAGCTGAATTCTTGAACTTGCTCAAATCCGTTGTGGGCGATGCGGGCGGCTTCTTCCGGATGGCTCAAGTAGTAGCGAAGCTTGTCCACCAGATTGGCCTGATTGAACATCACCAGGTGTTCTCCGTCTTGAAAGTGCTGATGAGCTTCCAGGTTGGTGTCTTCGCAGAAAAGCAGCGAGCCGCAAGCCATCGATTCGAAGGAGCGCATGTTCAATTCGCCTCGGAGCGAGTGGTTTAGAGTGATCCGGCATCGATTGAGCAGCCGCACGTACTCGTCGCCGAACACCCCGGAGGCCACCATCACCTGATCTTGAGCCAGCCCGTGGCAGGCCGTAGCCAGGGTCCGCATGCGCTCTCGATAGGCCAGACCGTTGGTGTTGCCGACATAGCCGACGGGGATGTCTCTTTCGCACTCGAGCAATCGATGGTATCCCGGTACGAAACCGTAAAGAGGTGCTTGAAAGACGGGAATGTCGACTCCGAATTCCCCCAACCGTCGCACACCCATGGCATCGGTGGCCACCACGTCAAAGGCTTCCACCATGCGATAGAGAGGTTCGGAGATAACGTTCCAGTCGGACACGACAAGAAGGGTGGGGTAGGGGCAGTGGTGGATGTCGGGCGGAAAGCGGAGGTACTCGGGGAGCCACCAGACGACCCAATCCGGCTCCCAGCCTTCGGGAAGTTGGGCCAGCAAGTCTTGGAGACTGTCCCCCCACTGCAGATTGAGTTCGCCCGATCCGTCGTAGCCGAAGACCTTACAATCGTAGTTCTCCAGACCCAACCCGAAGAATTTGGTCAGATACTCCCAATTGTCGGGCCCGGCCAGAATCTTCACTGAGGACACGTGTGAGCCGACCAGATGCCGATGCCCATGGTCGTATGCTCCAAACCGAGCTCTTTGTGAGGGCGAACGATTTCCACCTTTTGGCCTTCCAACTCATTCCAGAGTTGGGCCACGCCTTGAATTAGAGGATGCGGATTGGCGATGTCGTGGAAGCAGAGGAAGCGATGGGGATACTGCCGGTTGATCTCGTAGTCCAGACGGACGCCCTCGTAGGAGTGGTCTCCATCGATCATGACCATGTCGATATGGCCCAGGGACTCTCGCCAACGGCGATATTGGTCGGAATGAGAGCTGCCCTTGAAAAACCGAGTCTCCTCGGGGATGGAAAAGGGGAGGCCGATGGTGGGTGCATACCCGATGTCGGCGGCCGCTAACTTGTCGAAGCTGAACAGCCGATGGAGGGTTGTCACCAGCCGGCCGGTCCAGGCCCCGATCTCAAGATAGGAGCGGACGTCCTCTTGCTGCAGAAATTCGCAAAAACCGATGAGTTCTTCGCGGTTCTGGAGGATGGTGTCTTCGTAGGGCACGCCGCTCTCGCGGAAGACCTTTTCCGTGGAAGGTTGCCAGCAGGGGTCGTCTTTTAGCTCTTCTCTAAAGTCACGGCTCACCGGGTCGACACTTCATCGAGCCGGGGTAAAAACCTGGCTCGATGAATGTCGAAGAATGTCTAGCTAGAAGCAGCGTTGTGAGCGTATCCACCCCAAGAGATGGCACCTGTCAGGGCGGGGATGGCCATCAAGTAAGGGGTTTGGCCGAAGCCCAGGACGGCAACGCTGGCTGCCACGTTGGTGACGGCGGAAGCTACTCCGATGAGGGCCCCCAGTTCATCGTTTTGAGCGTTGGCGCCGGCCGAAATGCCGCCACTGAAAGCTCCCACGACTGGGATGGCTCCGATAACCGCCGCTCCGGCTCCGATGGTGCCGATCTGGAACATCTGCTTACCGGATAAAGATTTTTCTGAAAAGGTGAAGCTGTCTGAGGGAGCGTTGTCAGTCTCGACGGCATTCTGCTTGGAAACTTGGGCTCGATCGGCTCCACGGGGCTGAATATAGGTGCTTGATATCTGCATAGTGAAATCTCCTTACCGCCGAGTTTAGGCTCGGCTCGTTAAGAAAACGTCACAACGTATTGCGCGGACGTCGTTTCAGGGCTCGAATCGGTACCCGACACCGTATACGGAATGGATGAGATCTCCACCCTCGTGCACTTCACGCAGCTTTTTGCGAAGATTCTTGACGTGGCTGTCGATAGCCCGGTCGGAGACGTCCTGGTCGGGATCGTAGCAAAGATCGAGCAACTGGGCTCGGGAGTAAACTCGACCGGGGGAGCCGTGCATTAGAGCGAGAAGTTTGTATTCCGTCCCGGTCAATCCGAGCGTCTCTCCGTTGAAAGTGTACCGTTGAGACTCGGGGTGGTGCTCCAAACCGCTCTCGGCTTCTTGAGGAGGCGCGCCGTCACCGCCCGGCCAGCGGCGCAGGTTAGCCTTTACCCGGGCCACCACTTCGCGAGGAGAAAACGGTTTGCAGACATAGTCGTCGGCCCCCAATTCCAGGCCTAGAAGCCGGTCGATCTCTTCAGCTTTGGCTGTGATCATGATGATCGGGAGTTCGGAACTCTTGCGAACTTCTTTGCAAACAGTTAGTCCATCAACCTCGGGCATCATCAAGTCCAGCAGCATCATATCAGGTGCTTTCTCGGCAAAGGCGTCGAGAGCGCTGCGACCGTTGCCGAAGACGTCCACCTGATAACCTTCGAGCACCAGATAGTCCCTCAGGATCTTGGCGATTTGCTCTTCGTCTTCAACCACGAAAATGTGACGGCTCATTGTCTCTCATTCTCCAATAGCGGCATTTCCACTTCGATGCGGACGCCTCCGAGTTCGGAATGCCTGGCTCTTATGCTGCCCCGGTGAGCGGTCACAATCTTTTGAACCAGGGCCAACCCGATTCCCGATCCCCCTCGTCCACGAGTTCGGCTGGGGTCGGCTCGGAAAAATCTTTCGAAGAGTCGCTCCAGTGCTTCATCCGGCACTCCCGGAGCGGAGTCCTGCACGGTGGCGTAGACCTTGGCGCCCTGTTTGCTCACGTCGATTCGTACCGTACCGGGGGAGTCGGTATAGCGAAGAGCGTTCTCCAAAAGGTTGCTCCAAAGTTGGCGCAGTCTATCCTTGTCTCCGTCCACCCGACAGGTGCCTCGGACCTTGATCTCCACCTTGATATCGAGCTGGGAGAAGCGTTCACGAAACCCTTCCGCGGTTTCCGCCACCAGTCTGCCCAGATCGACCGGAGCAAACCTGTAGGCCAGCCCGCCCACGTCGGCTTTGGCAAGTTCGTTGAGCTCGTTGACTAGAGTCGTGAGTCCCATCACTTCACGATGTAGGACCCCCAACGATTTCTCGTCCGGTTGGTGGACACCGTCTTGAAGAGCCTCGATTTCGGCTCTCAGAACGGCCAGCGGGGTGCGAAGTTCGTGAGAAGTGTCGGCCACCCATTCGGTGCGAGACTTCTCCGCGGCTCTGAGTGTCTCAGCCAGTCGCCCGAAGCTGTCGGAGAGGTCTCCCAATTCGTCCAGACGTCCCGTTTGCGGCATCTCAAACTGGTAATTACCCGAAGCCAGCACGCGAGCCCCTTCCAAGACGGAATTGATCGGTCGCAGAAAGTGTTTGGCGAAGAGCCGAGCCACGACCAGGGAGAGCCCCAGAATCAGGAGGCCGACGACGGCCAGGGTTTTGGCTTGGCTCCGGAGGTAGTGTTGGGCAAACTGCTCTTCCATATAGCCTTCGGCCGGTGCTTGAACGGAGAGGTACCCGACGATCTCGTCATCGTGCTTGAGCGGCATGCTGTGTTGCTTGTCGAGCTGTCCGTCATCGCCCAGGATACGCTTACCGTCGCTATCGTAAAGACGGACCCGGCTATCTAACGAATTCGGACCCAAGGAGGGAGAGTCGGGGAAGAGCTCTCTCTCTTTGCCCGCCAGTCCGTCCCAGCTGCCGTCCATTTCGTAGACGATTTCCAGACTTCGCGCCCACGGCTCCACCTTCTGCAGCTCGATATGGGCAAACAGGTCGCGAAGTCCGGGGCGAATGGCGAAATACCCCACCACAACGCACAAAAGCAAGGAAAATCCAGCGACCGCCACCAGCAAAATAGTGAGCTTCGTTTCAATTTTGATAGTTTTTTTCACAGCCCGTCTAGAACCGCGCAGCGCGCACTCCTACCTCTCCAAGCCAGACTATACCTATCAATTGTGGAGAGACTGAGGAGAGCTGGGGAGTTGGCCTCGTTTCACGCTCTGGGCCATCCGAGAGAGGCTCAAGGCGGTAGCCCAGGCGTCCCCCAAGGCGGTGTGGCGATGAGCGTCCGGTACGGGGATGCCCATGCTGGCAAACATCCGGTCGCCGCTGGCTTTGCCGGGGGGCACCAAACCGGCGGCCATGAAGAATTGGAAGATAGCCACCGTGTCCAGGGTCTTGTTGGAGAAGTCGTCCTGGAAGACTTCGCCAGCCTCCCTATAGAGACGACGAAGGAACTGTTTGTCGAAGTCCACGTTGTGACCGCACAGCATGACCTTTTCACGGCTCGGACCGTAGTGATGGTCCAGGGCGTAGCGAATGGCCTCGACCGCTTCCTTGGGCGAGAGTCCCTCTTCCTCCACCTTCTGAAGGTCGACCCGATTGATCTTCATGGCCTCCTGGGTGACGTTCACCTGGTGCTCTCGCACATAGAAACTAAACAGAGGAGCGGGCTGACGATCAGGAGTCCAGGCGATGCCGGCCACGGTCAGCAGAGAGTGCTCTTTAGGGTTAAGACCGCCGGTTTCCGTATCCAGCACGAGAATGGGGTAGGGTTCAAACATAGGAGTAGGCTTCCCCTCGAGATTTCGGAGGCCTGCCGAACGTCTGCTCGTTGATACCAGGGTGAAGGCAAAACGATGTCCAAAACCAGGGCATGCCAGAGCTTTCAGAGCTTTTAGACGAAGCGTTGCGCCGACGAGGAGCGCTCCTCAAGAGATTGGACGAGGAGGATACCGATTGTCTTCGCTTGTTTCATGGGACAGTGGAGGGGCGATCCGGCCTGGCGATCGATAAATACGGTCCGCTGGTGCTGGCTCAGACTTTCCATAAACCCCTCACCGGGTCGGAGTTGGAAGTCCTTGTCGAAAGGTATGGGGAGAGTCTGGTCTACAACCACCGGGGCGGGAAGGGGGTCCGCTTTAACTTCCATCAGCCCGCGCCCAGGGTTCTGGAGCCGGTGGAAGCGGTCGAATTCGGATTGAAGTACTCCATTGTTGCTCGGCATAAGGGAATCGATCCCCACCTCTTCCTGGACCTTCGAGTGGGACGCCGTTGGCTTCTCGAACACGCCGCCGGACACCAGGTCTTGAATCTTTTTGCCTACAGTTGCGGTCTGGGGCAAGTAGCGGCTCTGGCTCAGGCCGATGAGATCTGGAATGTGGATTTCAGCAGTTCGGCTTTGCGGGTCGGGCGGGGAAATCTGCATCTAAACGGCTTGCAAGCGGCCGATGTCCGTTTCGTTCAGGAGGATGTCTATCCGGTCGTTTGGCAGCTCAGCGGCTTGGGGGTGAAGGGCAAGCGGGCCCGACGCCCTCACAAGAAGTTCTCTAAACGAGAGTTCGATCTGGTGCTTCTCGATCCACCTGCTCATGCGAAAGGGCCGTTTCATTCGGTCAACCTCGTCAACGACTACCAATCCCTTTTCAAACCAGCCTTGCTCTGTCTGGCGGAAGGCGGTCGAATCATGGCCACCAACAACGTGGCCGCGGTCAGTCGGGACGATTTCGAGTCGGTGATCACCCGCTGTGCGGAAAAAGCGGGAAGGCCGTTGCAAGAGCTGGAGTGGTTGACGCCGGATGAGGACTTTCCGAGTTTTGATGGGGAGTATCCGCTGAAGATCGCCATTGCTCGGGTTTAGGCCTTAGTCCTCAGCCTTTCCAATCTGAATATCCTCGCCCAGAATTTGCCTCTGGAGCTGCTCCAAGGGCACACCTTTGGTTTCCGGCATCACGAAGTAGACGTAGACGAGCTGGGCGCACATCGCCGTAGCGAAGAAGGCGAAGACGGCACCACCACCGAGCTGAGCCGCGGCCAGCGGGAAAAAGTGAGCCACCAGGGCCGCGCAGAGCCAATGGGTGAAACTTCCCAACGACTGCCCCTTGGCGCGCACGGAGTTCGGAAAGATTTCCGACAGAAAGACCCACAGCACACAGCCCTGGCTTACGGCAAACGATGCGATAAAGAGAAAGATAAAAATGGGAACGCCGGTAAACTGCTCCACGAAAAAGGCCCGGGAGACAAATCCCAGACTCGCGATCAGTCCAACGCTACCCAGCAGCATCAACGCTCGCCGGCCTTTAATATCGATCAGAGATATTCCGACGATGGTCGCGATAAGATTCACTAAACCGACGCCGGCGCTGGAGAGCAGAGCCGAGCTCTCGCCCAGTCCCGTCATTTGGAAGATACGAGGAGCGTAGTAGATGATAGCGTTGATGCCGGAGATCTGGTTGAACACGGCCAGAATGATGGCGAGCGATACGGGAAACCGAAATCTCCACACGAACAGTCGCGCCTCTGTACCGGACTGCTCGATATTCTCTTCCATCATCTGCAGCGCTTCGTGAGCCGTCTCCACTGAAATCGTGGTGAGAATCTCCAGCGCCGCCGCTCTGTCGCCGCGTACGGCCAAGAGCCAGCGTGGACTACGAGGTACCTTCAGCATCAGAAGGGTGAACAGCAGAGCCGGCACGGCTTCCACTCCTAACATCCAACGCCAAGACTGTTCTCCACCAGAACCGGCCAGCAGATAGTTGGAAAGGTAGGCGATGAGAATTCCGGAGACGATGTTGAACTGGAAGAGAGAGGCCAATCGACCCCGCTTGTCGGGGGGCGCGATTTCGGAGATGTACATGGGCGCGGCCACAGACGAGGCCCCCACCCCGACCCCACCGAGGAATCGGAAGAACATGAAAGAGTACACTTCCGGCGCCAGAGCCGAGCCCACGGCGGAGACGAGATATAAAAGCCCAACCCCGATGAGAGCCGGTTTCCGACCGAACTTGTCAGCCGGAAAACTTCCGAAAAGGGCCCCCAAGACGGTTCCGTAGAGAGCTATCGCCACGGCTAAACCGTGCTGTTGCTCGTTCAGGTTCCATTGAGCTTGGATAGCTTGTTCGGCTCCGGAGATGACGGCCGTATCGAATCCGAAGAGAAATCCCCCGAGTGCGACCGTGATCGACCAGAAGATCACTTTGGTATTCATACGGGCTGCTTCGGAGCCGGTCCGGCCAATTCCCGGATGAATTCCTATCTACCGAAAAATTCTTGCTGCTCGCGGCGCATCTGGTCGACCAGAATCAGCTCGAACGGGTCGTCGTACAAGTAGTTCTCTTGACTTGAAATTCCGTTGACGCGCCCTCCGGTGGTCAAAACCATGTCGCTATACTTGGATTTTCGGTCGACTAAAAGCGCGTCGTCGACGGTCCCCAGAATTTCGTGAGTAATCATTCCTCCGGCGGTGTTTTCCACCTGAGCCACATTAGGTGTTCGAAAGACTTCGGAGATAGGTGTCACGTCGTCTCCCTGAATCTCGCTTCCGAAGAGCTGCTTGAACGTGTTGGTTCTCCAGACGCCGAAATCTCGTCTTAGCTCGTAGGTGCCGGTGCCGTTGTCTTCTTTACCGGCAAGCTCCCACTTGTCCTCGGTCCAGTTTCGCTTGACTAAATAGCCGCCTTCGATGCCGTCGTTGTCTCGGTCTCTCAGGAAATCTCCGCCTTTTTCAAAGCGAAGCCCTTTCTTAAAACTGGGGCCGGGTATGCCTCGGAACTTCAGGTCGAAGTTTAGTCCCCAACTGTCTCCATACTTTTTCATTGGTCTGCTCCTGCGTAGTGAACTGTTGCTCAAGCGGGAGCGTATCTGTGTGTCCTTAAAGAATTCTGACAGATTTTCAACTATAGATTAGCTAGACGAATTGAAAACCGGCCGTTTTGCATAGCCATTCCAGGTGGTCCAGTTCCTGTTCTCGTCGTTCCGCGGTCTTGCCGGCCGCAGCGCTGGCCGCGCCTCCGAAGAGTAGGGCCGCGAGACCGGTGAAAACGACTCCCAAAGCCAGGCCGAGGGAGGCGTAGGCGGTGAGCACGGCTCCCATAATCATAGCAAGCAGACCGGCTACTCCGATCACGTCACACAGATCCGAGATCAGGCGGGACTTCGCGAAAGCCGTGCTGCAGCGCTCGTAAAGCTCCTTCACGGTGTCGCCTTCGAGGTTTTGCAGCACGGCGTAGCGGCCGTTCAGCTCGGTGAGGGTGGCTCTATCCGAGTCGTTGCCCGAGAGGGCGCCCTTCATCATAGTGCGGATGTGACTCATGGCTTCGATTTTGCTGCTGCTCAGTGTGACGTTCATAGTGGCTGCTCTCCTGTTCGAGCATTATGGACTCTCCAGCAGTACTCAAAGTTGCCACAGCGACCTCTGATGTTGCTGTTTTGTAAACTTCGTACGGCGATTTGTAGGGTGTGCCTCACCTGGGAACAAAGTCCGGGTCATGAAAATTCGCTTCGGATACTCTCCTTGCCCTAACGATACGTTCATGTTCTGGGGTTGGGTGCACGGTAAACTAGAGAGCTCCCTCGCCGTGACGCCCGTGCTCCACGACATTCAGGAGTTGAACCGCCTGGCTATCGAGCGTCAAGAACTGGAATTCACCAAGGTGAGCATGGCGACGTTCCTTCACCCTTCGGTGCGGGAAAGTTACCGGCTTATCTGCTCTGGCGCAGCTTTGGGCCGGGGATGCGGTCCCCTGGTCGTCTCCAAGTCGAGCTGGGACAGGACCAGACCCTTGCGGTTGGCTATACCCGGGCGCGACACGACGGCTTGCAGATTGGCTGAGATGGCTCTCGGGAGTCAAGTGAGCGATTGGGTGGAACTCCGGTACGACGAGATCATGCCTGCGGTGCTTGATGGCTCGAGGGTGGATGCGGGGGTCATCATCCACGAATCGCGATTCGTCTACCACAGATTGGGGTTGAAATGTGCCTTCGATCTGGGGGAGTGGTGGGAAACCGAGACCGGGCTTCCTCTTCCCTTGGGACTGATGGTCGCTCGCAATAATGTCGATCTTAAGGTCGTGACACGGGCGGAGCAGTGTTTGAAACAGAGTGTTCTGCTCTCTCAAGAGATTTTCCAGAGCGGAGCGGAGCATCCCCAAAGCGCCTCTCTTTGGAACTATCTGCGCGACCACGCCATCGAGTTGGAAGACGAGACGATGGCCTCTCATATCGACCTTTACGTCAACGACTTCAGTGTGGACCTGGGGGCGGAGGGTCGAGCGGCTGTGGAAGAGTTTGAGCGGAGAGTGCTGGAATTTAGATGACTCCGTCTTTCTCCAGCATCTCGATCACGAAGTTGCTCAGGGTGGTCGGATCGTATTCGGTGGAGTCGAGGACCAACTCCGCATCCTCCGGCTTTTCGTAAGGTAGACTCACGCCGGTAAAGGAGAGCAGTTCGCCGGCTTCCGCTTTCTCATAGAGCCCTTTTGGGTCCCGCTCTCGACAGACTTCCACCGGGCAATCCACGTAGCAGAGATAGAAGTCCCGGCCGACCAGAGACCGAGCAAATTCTCTGCCCTCCTTGCTTCCGCTGATGAAGCTGCAGATCACAATCTGACCCTGTTGATAGACCAGCGCGGCTAGCTCGGCCACTCGACGGTTGCTTTCGCTCCGCTCTTCCTGGGTGAAACCGAGGTCTCCGTTAAACCCGGTCCGCACATTGTCGCCATCCAAAAAGAGAGTGTGACAGCCTCTCTCGTGAAGCGCTTTCTCCGTTTTCTTCGCGGCTGCACTCTTTCCCGAACCTGATAGGCCGGTGAACCAGAGAACGGCGCCACGGTGACCGTACTTTTCGCGGCGCTGATTGTGATCGATCTCGGTCGGGTCGACCACCACGTGTTTGGAAGCGAGTCGCTCCGGAGTGTTCGTGACTTCATGGCGTTTTCGCACCTCGCCTCGCAGGATGCCTAAACCAACGACCTTGAGTTGGTCGGGATGTAGGAGTAGAAAGCGCCCCAACTGACGATTTTTGAAAAACGAATCAAAAAAGAGAGGGGAGGCGGTGGTGAGATTCACGTGGCCGACTTTGCCTGTTGCCAGAGTGTCCCGCTCGCTCCATTCGTAGGATTCCGGCAGCAAGCAAGATTTGACGTCCGCTACCTGAGCGTCGATGAAATGAGCCTGATGATAGAGTCTATAGGAGGCGTGGACACCAGGCGCCTCTTCCCCAATCCAAAGCAGGGTGGCGTCGAGTTCGCTGGAGCAGACGGGATAGTTGCCTTCCGAGACGAGAATGTTGCCTTTCTGCAGCTCGGTAGGGGCATCAAACTTTATCCTTACCGAGTCACCGGCGGCAGCTCGCTCCAGATTCCTATCGCCGCACCTGAGCTCGCGAACCACGGCTTTGTCTCCGGAAGGGAGACATACGATTTCATCACCGATTGCCAGGATTCCACCGGTGATTCGACCTGACGCTATCGAACCTTCCCGGTACTGGACCGGGAGCCTCAGCGACTGCAGTCGGTCGCCGGTAGGAAAGACGACTCGCTCTAGATGAGCCTTCAGCGACTCGCCACGATACCATTCATACAGATCGGAATCCGCGGGGATGACGGCGGTCAGGTTCAATTGACTGGTACTGGCTAGCAGATGGTTGATTTCACCGACCAGGCCACGATATCGACTTTCTGGATTCTCCACTTCTCTCAGCTTGGTTACCGCGACCACGAGGTGGGGGACCCCGGAAAGGGCGAGAAGGAACAGTAGTCTCCTGGAAAGGTCGGTGAGACCACGCTCTGCGTCTATTGTCAGCAGCGCCCAGTCGGAGTCCCAGGCGGCCGCCACAATCGCCAGGTCTGAAGCGTGTTTTCCCCTCGTTTCACGGAGAATAAGAAGCCTTGAATCCGTCCAAAGGTACCGCGGGATGGGATGTTCTTCCCGCACCGCACTGTCGTCTTTGACAAGCTCGGCGATCATTTCGCTCTTCCCGGTGTCCGAGTCTCCGACAACACAAAGCTTTCTTAGCTCTCTAGGCCGGCAAAACTCGTTTCGCTCCCCCAGGAAAGCATCAACGGCTTGCTCGTTCCAGTCGGCCAGAGGATAGATGGCCAGCGGGTCTTCTCCTATCCGGGCGCGCCGGCCGAAAGGTGTTCCCGAGCACTCGGGAGGCTGGTGTCCTGCACTTATGACGACCTCGCTATCCCCCTTATCCGACTCCGCAAGCTCGAGGTTGTCTTGGGCGAGAAGCTTTCGAAGGGCTTGCTGTCGCCGTCCATCCCCGGTCAGAATCGGGGTGTCGGGGAAGACGGCCAGGGCCTCCCGAACCTGGTGGAGAGCTTCCGAGACCAGGTGATCCAGTGGTGTTCGATTTTTTGTCAGAATTTCTGTCGTCACACTGTATTCTAGGAAGCGTCGCCTCCCAGAGTCTTCCGCTTGGTGGGTAGAGCGGGGGCACCCGAAGAGACCGTATCCTAAGCTGCCCAATCAACGCGCGCGAGAGGTTGGCGCAGGGTTGTGCTCGCTCATCTGAGAAAGTCTCACTATGAGCCAAATAGTGTTCGAAGCCTTGGATTTCGCCTCGCAGTGCCACCGTGGGACTTATCGCAAGGGGACTCAGATCCCCTATATCGTGCATCCCACCTCCATGGTACGTTATCTCGCTCGACTGGAGGCACCCGAAGAACTGACGGCCGCAGCCGCACTCCACGACGTGGTGGAGGACACGGAGGCTACTCTTGAAGATATCAGGCAAAGGTTCGGCCCTCGAATAGCTGAACTGGTCGAGGGCGCCAGTGAAAAGGATAAGAGTCTGAGTTGGCGAGAGCGTAAAGTGGCTACGATTGACCACGCCCGGGATACGGACGACACGGAATTGCTTGTCTTGAAGTGCATCGACAAGCTGGACAACTTGCGAGATATAAGAGAAGACCTCTCCCTACGAGGCGACCAGATCTGGAAACGCTTCAACGCTGATAAAGTCTCTCTGGCGTGGTACTACGGAACTTTGGCGGAGATTTTCTCAGCGAAACTGGTCGGCACCCCCTATGAGGCTCTTTCTAAAGAAATGAGTTCTCTCAGTGAGAAGGTCTTCGGCGAGGCCGCTTCTCAAAGTAGACCGGCTCCATCTCCTTAAGTTAGTCGGGCTAAATCCCGCCATCTAATGCCACAGCGCAATAGCGGCCCCGGCGGCCATGAGGCTTACACCCAAGAGCTCCTTCAGGCCGGAAGAAGACGGCGGAGAGCCAAACCAGCCGAACTGACTCACGATCAGGGCTCCGACGAGTTGCCCGGCCAGCAGCAGGACGAAAAAAGGCTTGGCTCCGAGGCGCGAGACCAGGGCGGTTGTGCCGATAATCATCACGGCGCTGAAGACGCCGGGGAGGTAAAGGTGAAGGGGAAGCTGCTTCCACTGTTTGAGCGTCGGGGTGCCGCCTGCGACCAGCAAGATGATGGCCGACGTGACGAGCGCATTGAAGAAAAAAGGGAGGTTGGCGGCCAATGGCGAGCCCAAGACCTTGGAAACACCGCTGTTGGCGCTAAGGTAAATGGCGGTAACAACCCCCAGTATTATCGAAATCAAACCAAGGAGCATAGTCCTGAGACCTTTCTATGACTGAGGAGTCTTAATCTCCGCGATAAAATCCGCCAGCGTCTTCCGGGCCAAACTCTGTTCCATGCTTGTCTGAGCATCGGTGAGCAAGTTGTTCATAACTTTATTCATGCGACAGCTCACTGAGCAGCGCTCCTCTGGCGGATAGGTGTGAAGAGCGAACACTTTGGGAGCATCCACGGCGTGGTAGATGTCGAGTAGAGTGATCTCTTCCGGCGGCTTCTGAAGAGAGCAGCGGCCTGAGGCACCACGCACCGTCTTCACCAACTCCGCCTTGGCCAGCACCGCCAGCACCCGCCGTATAAAGCTGGGCGTGGCGTTGACGCTGCCGGCAAGGTAGGCCGAAGTCGCGGGTGGTCTCTCCTCGCTGGGAGAAGCCGCCCGGTGACAACCAAGCACGGCCATAATGTGGACCGCGATGGCGAATTGTGTGTTTGCCGGAGCCATAGCACGACTATACTCCAGCCTCGAGGTCTAGTACAGCATCCCGAATCCCAGCAGGAGTGGGCTTCAAGATGAAGTCGTTCGACTAGCTCAAGGCAAGAACCGGGTAGTCGACATAGCCTTTCTCCCCGCCTCCATAGAAGGTTGATGGATCGGGGGTGTTGAGTTCGGCACCGGTGCGGAACCTCTCCACCAGGTCGGGGTTGGCGATGAAGCTCTTGCCAAATGAGATCGCGTCGGCACGGCCATCCGCGATGGCTCGCTCCGCACTCTCCTTGGTAAATCCTTCGTTCAAAATGAGAGGGCCGCCGAAGGCTTTCCGAATTTCGCCTGCTAGACTATCAGTGGCCTCGTGTTCGCGGGCGAAGATGAAAGCCAATTTGCGTTTGCCCAGTTCTTGGGCAAGGTAGGTGAAAGTCGCTTTGGGGTCCGAGTCTCCCATGTCGTGGGCGTCTCCTCTGGGGGCGATGTGCATCCCTACCAGTTCGGGACCCCAAACCGAAGAGACGGCGTCCGCCACTTCCAGGGCGAAACGAGCGCGATTCTCGATCGATCCACCGTATTCATCGGTTCTTTTGTTGGTACTGCTTTGCAAAAACTGGTCTACCAGGTAGCCGTTGGCTCCGTGGATCTCGACGCCGTCGAAGCCTGCCTTCTTGGCGTTTTCCGCGCCTCGCCGAAACTCTTCCACCACGGCTCGAATCTCCGGTACTTCCAGGGCTCGAGGAACGGGGTAGGGGCGCTCCGGACGGAGCAAGCTGACGTGGCCCTCAGCAGCAATGGCGGAAGGGGCGACGGGCGGATTGCCGTTTAGAAAGCTGGGGTCCGAAATGCGACCTACGTGCCAGAGTTGAAGAGCGATGAGACCGCCTCGGGCGTGGACTGCTTCGGTGACCTTGCTCCAGCCTTCGATCTGCTCGGCCGACCAGATGCCGGGCGTATCGGCGTACCCCACGCCCAGGGAGCTGACGGAAGTCGCTTCGGTCAGTATCAGGCCGGCTTGGGCTCGTTGCGCGTAGTATCGAGCGACGAGTTCGGTAGGCACGCGCCCAGGAGAGCGCGCTCGGGTCAGGGGAGCCATGACGATTCGGTTTTTCAGACGCAGCGCGCCGAGATTCAGGGGTTCGAATAGGTTGGACATGAGGTGTCTGCCTTTCATAGCATAAACTTGTCCCTAATTGTTACTTTAAAAGTAACAATTAGTCAACCCCCTTCGCGGAAGATCACCATAGGTTGCGTTGTTATCAAGATTGAAAGAGTAGAAACGCTCGACCACCAGGCTGAGACCGCCACTGGATTGACTTTGCCTGCCGGCCATTCTGCGCTGTGCTTGATTGTGCCGGAGCTTGCTGGAACTCGAGAGCCGGCTTGAGTGTCCGTAGGTTTTAGCGGGCTCCTCGGGATTCGGCAGATGACCTTCCCATCTAGGCTGCCGAATCCGAAAACCCGATCGCCCTGGCCCAATGCGAATCCGTTTCTTTTCCTTTCCAGCCTAGCCAGTAGTCGAGCCAGATCGCCCGCTCTCGGCGCTCTATTTGCTCTAGATTGTGGCCGTGTTGGTCGGTGAATATCAACTGGCCCGTCCCGGTCAGCCGAATGAAGAGTTTGCCCTCTTCAGTGTTCTTGTGGCATCGCGAGCAGAGGGTGAGAAGAAATTGGGGGAGGGTTTTGCCGCCCTGGCTGTAGCGCTTGATGTGGTGGATCTCCAAGAAAAGGTGGTTGGTGCAGCCGGGGGTTCGACAGCAGTATCGGTCACGTCTTAACAGCGCTTTGCGTTGGGCCTTTGTTGGGAATCTCGAGTTCTGGTTGAACTTGAGATGGGCCATGAGTTCGTTCAGGAGAGCGGGGGCTTGGGGGGTGAAATCGTGCTGGGTCGGTTGGCCCTGGAAGGGTGTATTGAGTCGGGTGACCTTTGAGGTCGGTCTCTTGGGGCGTTCTTGGGATTGTTGTAGGACTTGCTCAGAAGAGACGTCGCGTTCTGGTGAGGTCGGCAACGGCTTGGCATCAGGCTGCAACATTCCCACGTGGGTCATTTTCTCTGGATTGAGTGGTCCTGATGGACCCGGCAACTCTGCGTTCTCCGGCTCAAAGAACCCACACGGGGTGATCTCATGCTGAATCGAGCTGGGATTTCCCACGTGGGAAAAGCCGGTCGATAGATGCGCACCATTTTCCAAAGCCTCCCAAGAGAAATCTCCCCCAATAGCCTGGTGCAGATCTCCCAGGGCTTGAAGAGCCTGAGCCTTGAGCGATTCGTCATCGCTCAGGAGATCTCGACCCAGGGGTTTTAAGCCTTGAGACGGTCCTAGCTCGCCTGGAGTCTCCGAGTTAGTGGCAACTCCAAATTGCATCGTGCTTTCGGCCTGACTCACAGAACCTGCAACGTGCGGAAATCCCGCGGCGCCATCGACCTGCATCGAGGGCGTGATCTCCTGGTGACCTATACGACCCTCCACGACTTCTTCCAACAACCCGAACTCCCGTGCAACCTCTCGAGCTTTCAAAACCAGTGGCTCTTGCTGGATCCGACCGGCCAGAAAGTCTTTCCGCGCCTCTTCCAACATCTTTTCCGCCGCTTCATCATAAGGCTTGTCAGCCAGGAACTCGGTGAAGAACCTCTCCACTGCCTCCCTGAACATGATAGGCTTGTCCAACTTTCGAGACATCTTCTGCAGAGCGCGTTCGATCAGCACCACGACCTCCGGCTGAAAGCGACACCGATACTCCGATGTTTTTCTGGGCAGCTTGGACGCAATCTCCCCCGGGACCCCTCTTTTGGAGTGGCGGCAACCAGGATTTGGATCTGCTTGCAGTTGAGCTCGATACAAAGCTTCTTCCACATCTCCTCAGTGGCTACGGAAACGACCTCACGTATCTGGCTCCATTCGATCTCGGCGTGCAGAACTGCTTGGGCGAGAAGGGGGAGTTCTTCCAACTGTTTGGTGACGCTCAGAGTTGTCTTCGCCGCTCTCTCATTCATCTTGAGATGCTGAGTCGCGAAGTGAACCGAACTGCTCAAGCCCATTTCTTTGTGAGTCCCGAGCAGATCCATGGCAAGCATGCATCTTCCCAGAAGATAGCGCATGGTGCTCGATGAATTTCCGGCGTCTCGGGCCAAGTCGGTCACAACCTGGTGACCATGGGAGACCAAGGTCTCTACAGACCACAGAGCCGGTGATTTGCCGTAAAGTAAATGCGACATAGTGTCCTCCTATTTTTTTGCATTTTAGACGAATTGCCAAAAATCCTTTCTTGCAGTGAAAATATGTTCAGGAGAGACTCGCATCTGGTTCCCACGTGGGAGTGCGACCAGGCAATGCTGGTCTGAAGGGAGAGACATATGACGATATAGTCTCAAAATTTGGATACTCCACCTAATGGGTTAAAATCCCATCCAACTAAAGGCTAGCCACCAG
>Ga0208701_100055_pt1 | contig 56439 bp, 58 predicted proteins | sample DeeseametaMP1482_FD_184188 | JGI IMG/M metagenome (GOLD analysis project Ga0208701, IMG submission 184188) | Marine microbial communities from the Deep Pacific Ocean - MP1482 (SPAdes) | ecosystem: Environmental > Aquatic > Marine > Oceanic | place: South of Fiji, South Pacific Ocean | collected... | reverse complement strand
CCCAGACGGAAGCGCCGGCCCAGCCCGAGGCTCCGGCCGCGCCCGAACCTCCCGCAGAAGAGGCTCCCCAGGAAGCGGCTCCCGTCGAGACTGCCCCTGCCGAAGCCGCACCTGCGGCTCCGGCTGCGGTGGAAGCCGCCGCTGCTCCTCAGACTTCAGAACCCCCGGCCGCACCCGAGGCTCCCGCTGAACCTCCCGCTGCCGAGCCTCCCACCGTAGAAGAGACCGCGGCTGCTCCTGCCGAGCCTCCCGCGAAAGCTCCGGCCCCGGCCCCTGCACCTACCCCCGCAGCCCCCGCCGGCTTCACCAACTCCGACCAGGCGATCGCCGCTCTCGATGCCAACCCTACCGACGAGTCGCTCAGCTCCGCGGTCTTTGAGTTTCACAAAGACAACATGCGGACCCTGACAACCGTGCTTCGGGATCGAGTGTCCTCCAACGACGAACCGATCTGGCTCCTGCTTCTGGCCAGAGCGTTCCGCCAGGGTGGATCCGAGACCATGGCGGTCATTCAGTACCAGAAGTACATCAAAGCTTCTCCTTCTCCGGAAGCCTACGAAGAGTTGGCTCAGACCTACGAAGAGATCGGCAAGGAAGACTTCGCCAAAATGACACGTCGCAAAGCTGAGCGGGCTTTTAGCTAAAGCTCTCTCTCAAGCGAAAACGGCCTCGGAATCTCCGGGGCCGTTTTCATTTGCGTCGAAAGTTTGTGCTACTGAAAGTACGCGCGGTAGTAGTTGCCCAACATTCGGCCCTGAATGACAAGGGTCAGGACGGTCAAGGGGAGGACAAGGATAGCACCGATACCGGTAAAGCTCACAATGGAGGTCGCAATCGATGCTAACATCGGAAAGATAAAAATCAAAGCGTAGTCGCCGGGGCCGTGCTTGATATCGCCGATCGCCGAACCGACGTCGAAGAGGCTCCCAACCGAGTCGGTCATGGCAAAGCGCAGCAGCAGGGCCGGGAGAAGTACCGCCAGCAGCATCATCGCGACAAACAACAGGAAACACCCGCCAAGGATGTAGCCCAGCGGGTCGCCGTTGTCGGCGAACCCCGCGTAGGCGCCGTAGGTCAGAGCGCCGACACCAAACATCGGCACCATTCCCAGGATGCTAAGCACCACCATGTACTTAAAGCCCTGGACCCAGAGCGAGCCGAGGTTTTCCATGGAAAACTCCGGCAAAGCCTCCTCCTCGCCGTTGGCGGCTTCTCTGATGACGGCGATCTGATATCCGAATACCGCCGGCATCGGAAGGAGCAGTATGTAAGCGATGCTCGTCTTTAACAGCTTCAAAGCCCATTCGGGGTCGCTAAACGGGAAGACGACGTTCTCTTTCAGATCTAAGCGCATAAGCAGCCTCCTTTTTTCCATATATAGCAAAATTCAACTCCAAGGTCCACGACAATCGTAAAAATCCGGGCCCTTGAATCGATACCTGAAAGGCCAAATTACCCAAACAAAGAACCCGGTGACGTGAATTCAGAATCAGAAACAGTCTTCGGCCGGTACCCCCTGGCCCCCCTCACCCGCGGGGGAAATCTTCCTTTTCGGCGGTTGTGTCGAGATTTTGGAGCGACCGCCACCTGCTCGGAAATGGTGTATGCCCATCAACTCGTGAAGGGGAAGGGTCGGGAAAACGCGCTCCTGCGGTTTCACGAGAGCGAGGACAACTTCGGAGTCCAGCTGGCCGCCAGCAAGCCGAGACTGGCGGCCGAGGCTGCTCGCATCGCCCAGGACAAGGGCGCCAAATTCGTAGACCTCAATTGTGGTTGTCCTATTTACGACACCGTCAACAAGGGGATGGGAGCGAGGCTGCTCCAAAAGGTCAATCGGCTCGCAAGCGTTTTGCAAGGCATGGTCGAGGCGGTCGAAATCCCCGTCACGGTGAAACTTCGAACCGGCTTCTCCGAACAGAAGATCAACATTCGCCAAACCGTGGAGGCCGCCGTGGAGGCCGGAGTCCGTGGTATCGTCATCCACGGCCGAACACGGGAGCAACGCTACAGTCGGACAGCCGATTGGGAGATCCTGGCCGAAATCGCGGCCGAATGCCCGGTGCCGATCTGGGGCAATGGAGACATCCTGACCCCCATGGAGGCGCGAGCAAGGCTGGACGGCACTCCGCTTTCAGGCGCTATGCCGGCTCGAGGGGCACTGGTGAAGCCGTGGCTCTTCAAAGAGCTTTCCGAAGACCGCGAGTGGCTGCCCGATGTGGAGCAGTGGTGGGAAATCATCCTCCGGTTTGCCGGCTATCTCAAGGAACACTTCGGAACCGACGAACTGGGGCGCAAACGAGGGCTTGAGTTTCTGACCTGGCATCTGGACTGGTTCGGGCGATATCGGCCCCTGCCCGAAGCCGACTGGACCGCCTCCGCGGCCGCTCATCCACTCCTCCAGACGCGAGAGCTGAGCCCTCCCCTGCTCTATCTTCCCGATAAGTCTCAGGAAGCCGAACGACGCGAATTGGCGATCAAAATCTGGGATAGCCCTCGACCGGAGACGATTTGGGAGCAGTACACCGAGCCACGACCGGCCGCCGAATCAGTGGTCTAAGGACTCTCTGTATCGTCCGGCCGATAGGTCCGGCTCAAGGTCAGCATCTCGGGTTCCGTTCTCAGTCTCAGGCGATGCGCCATGAAATCCCGCCCGCGTTCCACCGAAAGCGGTTCGGTGTCTTCTCCGTGAGGAAGCCATTTGTAGTCCAGCAAGATAAACCCGGCCATGCCCAGGAGTCTTTGCAGGCGTTCCGGGGTGAAGGAGTGTCTGACGGCCATCTTTTCGGGTTCGCGAAAGAGGCGAAAATAGGCTCGAGTCAGACCGAAGTGGAAACGCGAAGAAAGGGTGTTGGGGACGGACAGAAGCAGGAGCCCGCCGGGCCGCAACATGCGTCGCATCCTCACCAACTCTTTGCCCGCCCGCTCCTGGAACTCCAAGAAGCCCAGCGAAAGCACAAGATCGAAGCTTCCCTTTTTACCGACTCGGTCGTCGAACGGCTGAGCTTTCCAGTCGACACCATCACCGTGCTTCTCCGCGCTTCGCCTGGCCAGTTCCGGGATCAATTCGACCGCCGTCACCTGATAGCCGAGATCGGCCAGAGTGGCAGCCGCTAGACCCGACCCACTCCCCACATCGAGAATCTTTCCTCCCTCAGGCACCTGCCGACATACCGTCGTCACGGCTTCTCTCAAGCGCTGTCGAGCCAGTCTCTGGACCTCGTCCGGCCGACTGGTAGAGTATGTTTCCCACTCCTTCTCGACTCTCTCCCCAAAGTATTCCAGAAGGAGTTCTCTACGTCTCTCATCGCTAATCATGGGCGGACCTTTGATCCCGTCGCTCGATCCCCTCCGACATGTTTCTACCTTCGATTCCAGGAGATTTCGAACCGGGGGAATAACCTGGTTTTCTCAGAGGAAACGAAACTTGAGTCAGCAGCAAGCTCTTACCGATGATCAGCTCGTCATGCAGTATCTGGAAGGCAGAATGAGTGCCTTCGACGAGCTTTACGATCGCTACTCTAGACGTTTACTATCCTTTCTCAACACGGAAGTGGGCTCGGTATGGGCCGAAGATCTGCTGCAGGAGACGTTCAGCCGGCTTCTCACCTCCCTGGACCGCTACCGGCCCAGCGGAAAGTTTTCCGCCTACGTGTATCAGATCGCCCGCAACCTAGCCCGAGACCGGCAGCGCCGGGTGTATCGCGACCTGCCGATATCGGATCTGGAAACCCATCATCCCGATCTGGTGGACCACATCGAATATCGATTGGACACGGCCTGGGTGCGCAACGCACTGAAAAACCTATCCACCGAACAGCGCGAAGTGGTCCTGCTCCGAGAGTACGCGGGACTCTCTTTCAAAGAAATTGCCAACCTGATCGAAAGGCCTGTCGGCACCGTGCTGTCGCAGATGCACCGGGCCCTGAAGTCGCTTAGATCCCACCTGGCAGGGCCAGAAACGCAGTCCTGAGGAGACCCATGGATAATCAAAATAGAGTCATTATGAAAACCTTAGCGGAAATGGCTTGGGCCGACGGTAAGGTGACCGAGGAAGAGAAAGCGCTTCTCTTCAGTGTCTGCCTTCAAATGGGGGCCACCCCCGAAGAGGCCGAGGAACTGAAAGAGGCGCTGGGCCAGCCTTCCCAAACCTCCGAGGGCGATCTGAAAGAGGCCTTGCCCGACAAGGCGAGCCGGCTCAACGTCATGAGGATCCTGATGACCATGTCGTTTATCGACGGCGCTCTCGACTTCGCCGAGTTCGATGTCATCGAGGGGAAGGCTAAGGAATTAGGCCTCACCGCCGACGAGTTAGAGACCCTTCGACGTGAGGCGCTGGCCGCCGCCGAAGATTTCCGAAAGCCTAGCTAAAAACCTTATTCAGTAAACGGAGGGTCAGGGCGAACGGGTAGGTGATCACGTTGGCACCTTTCCCTTTGGCCACGTCGTCTATCCCCATCTCCTTGCGGACTCTCTCCACATCGGCTCGGGCTTTCTCGGAAAGGTCTCGATTCTCCGAGATCTTTTCCATAATGACGCCCAGCTCCCCGTCGTCGAGCCATATTCCGTGTTCTACACACTCGTCCAGCTCCACGTCGGGGGCCAAAGCGTATTCGTATCGCTTCATCTCCTCGTCGCACACCGGACAGGCCACCGGGGCGTCGAGATCGATAGCGTCCAGCTTGTCGGCCTCCAGCACGGCTGCGATCTCCGTACCCTCGATCCAGTTTCGCTCGGATTGAGCCACCTCGTTCAAGGATTTTCTGGGATACCAGCACCCGTCGCATCCGGGACACAAAAACACGTGAGTGTCATCGAGGTCTGGGAGCGTTACTTCATTTAAATCTGTGGAGCATCGTGGACAATTCATAGGGAGGGCAGTTCGGTCCACTCGAGGCAGTTGCCTGCGTCGAAGTGCTAAACAGTCGCAACTTAAAGCTTCTATCGAGCCAGGGTGAGAGTCGAGATGTGTTGAGACCAGTCCACGCCGGCCGAGCCTTTCTCGCGATGGGCGACTCGAATGACCAGCGGATTGGCGTCCTGCTCTTTCAAGGCAAACCGGCCCTGGGTGTCGGTCTTGCCAACCTTCTTGTGGTTGACTTCCAGGGTCACATCACTGAGCGGCTTGCCGTTGAACAGCACACGACCGCTCACTTTGCCGCTTACTTCGTCCAGCACGATCTCGAGCGGCTGACCGATCGGCGCCCCCTTGCCGGCGGTCAATTTGGCGTAGTAACGGTCCCAGGTGGAGCTGACAACTCCGGAATGGTCTTTCCTGGTCCCCCGCTTCCAGCCCCTGACCGTCTTCACCCATGGTCCGTCGTTTACCACGGCCAGGTAGGTCGCGGCCCCGGGAACTTGCAGACGAAAGGTGTCCTGAAAAAAGGTGGGCTTGCCGGCCAGCGCCTTCCCCTGGCTATTGTAAGCGGCAAGACTCTTCAACACTGATTTCTGATACGGTTCGCTCTCCTGGTCGTGACCGTAAACGAGTTCCACTCCGGTCTTCCAGGGCTTCAGCCAGTAGTCGTGAGCCGCGGCGGGCACGCAGAGATAAAGAAAGATAAGGAAAAGGACGCGGCTACTGTTCATTCGAAGCTCCCACCAACAATATTAGTTGCAAACACTTGCAGGTACGAGCAGTTAAGAAGAGAGAACGATTGTCCTGCTCAATCCGAAAGCTAAGGAAGGAGAGAAATTCAGTTTGTTTTTTGGCACTCGCCGCAAATGCCGGAGAGACCCAGATGGTTGTCGGCCAGAGAGAAACCGTATTTCTTTTGGATCAGCTGGGCTAGATTCTCCACGACTTCGTAATCGAATTCCGACACTTTGCCGCATCGCTTGCAGCAGAGATGCCCGTGCCGATGATCCGGATCTCGGTAGGAGTAGTGCACCTGGTCCAGCCCGGCCGCCAGCCGGTCGACCAGGCCCACCTCGTGGAGACCTTCCAGGGTACGATAGACCGTGGCCAGATTCAGACCTGGCAAAGTTTGGCTGGCCTGGTCGTAGATCTCCTGAGCGGTCAGGTGGTGGTGACCTTTCACTTCTGCCACCAGTCTCAGTAGCACGACCCGCTGGGAGGTGGCTCGCAGCCCCTTATCTCGGAGGGTTGTGGCGTAGTCTTTCATCGAAGGCCGCGTTCGGCACCGTTCGGAGTGTTCCCGTTTGTTGGTAGCTATGCATATCCCGGACGGCTTCATGAGTCCCGGCATCGCACTCCTGGGATGGCTTGGGGCCGTGCCCGCCGTGATTTGGGCGTTATGGCCTCGTTCCGACGATCGAGAGGGAGAAAATACTCTTGCGGCCCTGCTGGCGGCCTTCCTTTTTGCCGCCCAGACTTTCCATTTTCCGGTTCCGGGCGGCACCTCCGGCCATCTGGTCGGCGCGACTCTGGTCGTCATCCTCTGCGGAGCCCGCCTCGGTCTCGCTATCCTCGCGGCGGTGATCATTCTTCAGGCTATCGTCTTTGGAGACGGCGGGCTTTACACTCTGGGGTGGAATCTGACCAACATGGGATTGGCCTCGGGGTTGGTCGGAGGCTCCCTCTATCATCTGCTCCGCAAGCGAGGTCTACCGATTTTCGGAGCAGCCTTCGTGGCGGCCTGGGTGGGAACTCAGATGGGAGCTCTCTGCACGGCCTTAGAGCTCTCTTTAGCCGGAGTCACTCCCCTGAGTGTTTCTTTGCCCGCGATGATGACCGTGCAGGCCGTCATGGGAGTGGGCGAAGGCTTGGTCACAGCCGGCACGGTGGGCTTTCTCCACCGCGTCCGGCCGCATATCATCTCGCAACGGGAAGGGCACGTCTGGCCTGGAGTCGCCATCGCGGCGACCATCGGTGTTTGGTCGGCGGTGCCGCCGTCGGTTTACGGAGATAGCTCGGCCAACTACCTCGCCGGGCTCGCCTATCTCGCTATTGCGACTCTCGCCGGTCTGGCGACCCTGATCCTCTACCTGATGAGGAAGCGTTGCCCGTCCTAAATTGGATACCCTCGCGCCATCGCGAGGTCGGACTGGATCCGCGGCTCATCGTGGTCGCCACTTTTTGTGCCATCGCCGTCTGCAAATCTACCACAGCCGCCCCCGTTTTGCTCGGATTTCAGTTGGCGATTGTCCTGGCGGCCTTCGCGGGAGGAATCCGGATCCGTTCTCTGCTCACGAGAGGTTTGCTTGTCCTGCCCTTCAGTTTGGCGGCGCTCCCTCTGCCGTTCACCGTAGAAGGGACCCACCTTTTCCAGCTCTTCGGCCTTCAGGCGAGCGTGCAGGGAGGGGAACGCTTTCTCCTCATCGTTTCCCACTGCTGGCTTTGCTATCAAGTAATGCTGCTGGGAGCGGCTACCGCCGGTCCGTTCCGGTTTATTCAAGGGCTGGGTCGCCTGGGTCTACCGGCGAAGTTGGTGGGAATCCTCGAGTTGGCGCTCCGCTATCTCGATTTGCTCCTGGACGAAGCGAAGAGGATGCGCCGTGCTCAGCGTTGCCGGGGGGATTCCACCAACCTCCCTCTGGGAGAGCGAATACGATACGCCGGTCAGATGCTGGGTACACTCTTTCTGAGGACCCTGGACCGAGCCGAAAGGGTGCAAGTGGCGATGAAGTGCCGCGGCCTGGGGGGAGTCTCTCTTCAAAGTGAGCTGCCCGCCATGTCCGCCGGCAGCATCGTCGTTGCCGTTCTGATCTTGGTGTCCACGGCCGGGTATCTCCTTCGTGCTTGAGATTCAAGAACTCGAATACTCCTACCCCACCGGCCAAGCGGCGCTGAGAGGCCTGGGGTTCCGGCTGGAGCGGGGGGAAAGGGTGGCGCTTCTGGGACCCAACGGAGCAGGCAAATCGACCCTCCTTCTCCAGTTGACCGGCACCGTAAGCGGCAAGGGAGCGATCCTTCTAAACGGGGAAACGGCTCAAGGGTCCTCTTTGCGCGAGTTCGTCGGTCTGGTCTTCCAGAATCCTGATGATCAACTCTTCTGTCCCACCGTGGCAGAAGACGTGGCCTACGGACTTCGCTGCCGGGGCCTCGGCGGCGACGAACTGTCGGGACGGGTCGAATCGGCTCTGCAGGCGGTCCGAATGAGTTCGGCCCGGGACAGATTCCCTCAGAACCTCAGTGGCGGCGAAAAGAAGCGCGTCGCTCTAGCCACGGTCCTGGCTATCGGGCCTGAACTTCTGGTATTGGACGAGCCGGTGGCCGGGTTGGATGCCAGGGCCCGCCGCGGTGTGATCGATGTGCTCAAGTCGCTCGACACGGCTCTCTTAGTGGCCACTCACGACCTGGAGTTGGCCTCGGAGGTCGCCGACAGAGCTCTGGTCTTGGACGAAGGGAAGTTGGTTTACGACGGAAGTCTCCAAACCATCCTGGACGACGAAGCGTTTCTCTTTCAGCACGGCCTCAAGGCTTAGGGCCTAGGCCCAATGCCCATGAAATAGCGCGTCACAAAAAGTCGTAGGATCCTTGCCCCAAGTTCGGCCAAGTAGCCTGATTTTCTCGGAAATAGGGACAAGGATCCTGCGACTTTTTGTTAGTCGCTTGTGAAAGAGTCTACCGGGTGGTGGCAACCTACGGCTCACACTTTCGAATTGGGCCTAGGCCTTCTTCTTCGAACGAAACAGGCTGATCAGTCCAAACAACCCAAACAACAAACTGATACCCACTACCAGGCGAGTGTGGGTGGAAACCAACGGTCGGGAATCGATCTGGGCGACCATTTTCTCATCCACCTTGATCTCGATCTCCTGACCGTGTAGACCGTGCTGAGAATCCGCTGAAACTTTCATCCTCCACAAGCCCGGCTTATCCGGCACGAAGGCGATTCTCCCCAGCGCATCACTTCGTCCCAACTGAAAAGGAATCTCGGCGGAGTCCGGAGCGAACAGCTCGTACTCCGAGTAGCCGGCCGGCTCTTCCGCCAAACGCACGGTGACCACGACCGCCTGCTTTCCGTCGATCTGATAGTCGACCGTATGGGCCGAAGCAAGCCCGCAAAGTAGAAGAAGCAGGAGCCAAACTCTCATAGATTTATCACCAAGATTCCAGCCGAGGTCAGGGAGCGGATGGCGATCGCCAGACCCAGGATACAGATAAAGCAGTAAGCCACAATGGAGACCCGACGAATGGTCTCCTCGCTCGGATAGTACTTCGAACTGGCCCTTTTCGAGGCCAGTACGACAAAGATGCCGACCAGGATCAGCAAACTGGCCAGACCGAGACTGAAGGCCACCAGAACGGCCATTCCCAACATGAGCCGGTTGAGAGAAATGGCCCCGAGAAGCACTACCAACGCTTCCGGACACGGCACCATTCCGCCGCTCACCCCTAAACTGATGAGCGCCCACAGTCCGATATCCCGTTCTTTCGGTGACTCGGGTGACCTGGTGGAGGGTTCGGAAGCGACCTCCGTAGCCTCTTCGTGCTCGTGATGAGCGTGGGAGTGATGTGACAGCTCCTCGGCCTCACGCACCCGGGGCCCATCGGCTACTGAATTCTCGTCTTTTGAATGACTGCTTGGATGGGAGTGGTCATGAGAGTGCCCGCTCTCGTGCGAGTGGGAGTGGTCGCTTTCGTGCGAATGAGAATGTTCGCTCGCGTGAGAATGAGAATGACCGTGGGAGTGTCCGTGTCCATTCTCGTGAGAGTGACCGTGAAACAGCTCTCGGCCGGTCGCCCGGGCCCAAATGAGGGCCAAACCGACCGCGGTCACCAGCAGACCGGAGAAAAATCCCAGCCAGGGAATCACCTTTTCCGGCACCACGTATTGGAAGGCAAAGAGACAAGCGATGCCCAGCAGAAAAACACTCAGCGTGTGAGTGACCGTGACCACGATACCCAGCAAAACCGCCTGACCCACGGTACCCCGGGAGCCTACCAGATAGGCGGCCACCAGAGTTTTTCCATGGCCCGGTGTCAGGGCGTGGAGAGCCCCGAGAGCAAACGCCGTTCCGAGGGTGGCTAAAAGAGCGCTCAGAGTCAGCTCTCCGGTCACCATGGACATGAGCTGCTCCTCCCCGTGGGAGTCGTCGTGGGAGGCGTGAGACTGCTCGCCGGTGTGACCGTAGACGACCTTCAGGACGTCCCCCGGTATGTCTCCCTCCACCGAGCCCACGTGCCCCTTACTCTCGACCTCGTTCCAGCCGACCACCGGGTCGACGATGGAAATCGTCGTTTCGCCCTCCCGAGGGGGGGCGAGGAGACTCCCCTCCAGCACGTAGCGAACCTGCAGTTTCTTCAGACCCACCACGTTGGAGTCGATGAGGGCCTCCTGCTTCACGACGACGATCTTCAGTGGCTGCCCGTCCTGTTCTATTTGAAGCTGGGCAAGGTGGCCGGCCGCTCGTTGGTCCAGGAAGCGAGTCCGTTCCTCTTCGGAATACTGCTCGTCTCCGTTTTGGTCCATTTCTCTGAGCCGGGTAAAACCGCCGGCACTGGGAAAGCTCGTGATATACTCGAGCACGAGCTTCTCTTCCGAGAGCGAAAGCACGACTCGCGTGTCCTCTTGTTCTGAATGAGCCGCACAGGGAGCGAACAGCCCCAACAAAAATGCTATGACAGCCAGCAATCTCAACACGCTGGGCGCCTTTCCATCATCGACTCGAATGCCCTTTGCAGGGGAAACGGTTTTCTATTCCAAGAGCGCAGCGTGATCGATTGGATACTCAGTCAAACCGGGGCCCGGGCCGTTCGAGAGGTGGCCCTGGTTCAGCAACTCTGGAACGGATACGGAGAGTTGCTTCGGATAGCGCTCGAGGGAGGGCCTCGAGCATCCGTCATCGTGAAAAAAGTCGTGCCGCCACCCCACCTGAGCCGGAGTGTCTCGGATCGTCGTAAGAAAAGAAGCTACGAGGTGGAGCGGACTTGGTATCAGGAGGGGGCCTCGCGCTGCGATGAGCATTGCCGGGTCGCCCGGATGCTGGGCCTCAAAATCGAGGGAGAGACCTCCCTGATGCTGCTCGAAGACCTCTGCGATAGCGGCTACTTCCCCGATCGCGGGCCCTCTCCGGAGAGGGTCAGGTCGGGATTGTCGTGGTTCGCCTCTTTTCACGCCCGTTTCTTGGAGCGCATTCCCGAGGGCCTTTGGGAGCAAGGGAGTTACTGGCACTTCGGGACCAGACAAGAAGAATGGGAGAGGATGCCGCCCGGCCCTCTCAAGGAGCACGCCGCCGATCTTGATCGAGCCTTGAGAGCGACCCGCTACAAAACTCTTCTTCACGGGGACCCGAAGCCTGCCAATTTCTGTTGGAATGCCGACAACCAGGCTGCCGCGGTCGATTTTCAGTACGTAGGTGGAGGATGCGGAATCCGAGATGTGATTCTCTTCATGGACCGCGGACTGGGCCGCCGTCGCTGCCGCGAAGAGGAGGACAAATGGCTCGATTTCTACTTCCAGCGACTGTTTGAAGCCCTTCGTAGAGAGGGGCGAGAGATTGACGACGAAGAGCTCCAGTCCGACTGGAGACCGCGATTCGCGGTGGCCTGGAGCGACTACGCTCGATTCTACCAGGGTTGGGCGGGCGCCCATTCCCTCGACCCGTACGGGGAAGAGTTGCTAGCGCGAGCCCTGAAATCGATTCGAGAGTAGTCCTCCTACCAGGGTAGCCACATGCCCAGGTTGCACATGATGCTGAACATCCAGTTCAGTCCGGCCAGCAGGGCCGCTGTCAGCGTGAGGGCCGAGCCGGTGTCGAACTGCACACCACGGACGTGAACGTTGAGATAGTGGAGCACCGCCAGCAAAAGAGCGTACTGGAAAAAGCCGGAGGTTACGAGAAGCAGCGGTATCCCCGACATAGCCAGCAAGGGCACACTCACGTAGCCGATGGTTGCTGCCGACAAAGCCAGCGTCGCCGTCGCTCCGAGTGTCCTGAAATGGACGCCCGAGAAAGTGGCGGCGGCGTAAAAAATCGCGAGTATATTGAGAAAAAAGATAGATCCGAAAACTAGAATGAAGAACATTGTTTTTACCTCTATCCAAAGGATAGAGGCCGGAGTCCCCTCGGAAGACAGCGTTTGGGCGCAACCAAGGCTATCCTATTGGGTGGATACTCGCGAACGATAGACCAGAAACCCCAGCACCAGAAAAAGCCCCGCCCAAACGACGGAATCTCCGAAACGCTCCCAACCGGTCTTCACCTGCAGCAGCGCGACCGGGTAGGTGAGAGTGCCTTCCTGATCCATCCCCAGCTCGGCCACCACGGCGCCTGTGGCATCCACCACGCAGCTCACTCCGGTGGGCGTGGATCGAACGAGAAAAACCCGTCCCTCCACCGACCTGAACTTAGCCAGGGAGAGGTGGCACTCCGCCTCCGGCGTTCGCCCAAACCAGGCGTCGTTGGTCAGATTCAAAAGGACATCCGGGTTTTGCCGGGCCAGGTCGAAATGAAACCAGGGAAGCAGGTCCTCATAACAGATCATCATACCCAACTTGGCCCGGCGATGTTCGATCACCACCGGGCCGTCCCCCGGCACGAGAGCGCTGGCCATAGGCAACAGCCGATAAACGAATGGGAACACCCCTGCCAGGGGAATGGTCTCGCCGAAGAGGAGGAGCTTCACCTTGGGAGCGACTCCCACCACCGCGCCGAGTTCGTCGATCAAAACACCACAATTGTAGAGAGCGGGCCCTCCCGGGAGAGCGCCGACGGCGTCCGGATCGGTGTCTTCCATCGTGGTGCCGAAAAGCATGGGCACGTTATGACCTCGCTGCACCGCCCAGAGCTCCGAAGAGGGAACTCGATCAGCCATAAGGTCCGCGGCCGGCGGTATCAGACCAGGCTCGACAGTTTTCAAATCCCTCGGATACCGCTGAGGCTCGATGCCCTGCTGGGTATTCTCGGCGGTAAATCTCGGTATCGGGGTCCGCACCGCACTCTCCGGCCACAGAATCAGATCGAGCGGACGGCCCTTCTCCAACTGCTCCTGGACCAGCCCGTAGGTCAGCCGTTGATAGTGATGCATCGCTTCCAGAGGTCGGACCGTATTGATCCAATGGTTGGGTTGAACCAAACCCAGATGGAGCTTTTCGGCCTGCTCGGTAAGAGTTTGGAGTTGCCGATTTCGGACCGTGGAGAAACCCCAGCAAAACCCGAAGGTGAGGACAGCCATGCCGACGAGCAAGACCCGGTAGTTCGCACCCATCTTCAGTGGCCACAGCTTGCCTTCATCACTCGGCTCCCGGGGAAGCAGGACTCGTGCCAAGCAGAGGTTGACCACCACGATCGCCAGACTCAAGAGTCCGGTTCCGGCCAATTCGATGACCCCGGTCAGGTCGGGTCTGGTGTGCTGAGTGTTGGCCAGGTACCACGGAAACACGATGGGATAGAAAAACTCGAATACCGGAAAAGCGAGAGCCGTGAGAAAGGCCGCGAAGAGAGTTCTCCGGGTCGTAACCGGCCCCGGAAGAGCGCTGCGAAGAAACATGGCCCACAGCATATACGGTACGCCTTGATAAAGAGCCATCAGGGCCATCACCAGATAAACTCCCGGGCCCAGGTTTGAAAAGTCGTTCATCAAGCTGGTGAGCCAGTGGAAAGCGCCGTAATTTGTGACCGCCCCGGCCACCATACCGCAAAGAGCCGCCTGCTTCAGAGTGGTGTTGCGAAGTGCGTAGAGCCAGGGCACCAGTGAAAACCAGGCCATCCACCAATGATTGTGGGGAGCCAGGGAGAAGACTATCAGCAATCCGGTCAGAGCTGAAAGGCCCAGAGAGAGCGGCGAAAGCCTATTTTTAGGGGTTTCATGAGCCATGTGGTTCGATGTTAACAATCCAGAAATGTTTGGTTCGACTATCCAAGGGAAACTAAGGAGACTAAGATTTACCATGGCTTATCTGGAAGGACAATAATTTGAAGAGTTTCCGATATATCATCACAGCGCTCCTGTTCGTGGCAATGACCCACGCCTGCTGGGCCGGACAGGACTACAAACTTTACGTCAACGGCGTTCTGTACAATGCTCCTTCTATCCTGGAGAAAGGACTGCCCTACTTCCCCGTGGATGTGCTGTCCGAAGCAACCGGGGTGAGAGTCGTGAGTTTCTCCGACACTTCGGTTCGCCTGGCCGGTAGTCCGGTCGACTTCGTACCGGTCGTGAGACAGGGTCGCCCCTTCCTACCCGCGGAAGCTTTCGCCATGGCCTCCGGTTCCGGCGTGGAGCGCGATCAGACTCGCGGTGTGGTGATGTACACGGGCAACACCAGTCCCAGTGCCGCCCCCGCTACGGCTACCACCACCAACAGCAATTCGGCTCCAGCCAGAGCGAACCCCGGTGTGACCGCCGACGACCCCGGCCCTGAAGCCCCGGTCGCGGCTCCTGCCACGGCGGTTCAGTCCTCACCGAACACCGAGGGCATCCACGAAGCGGTCGTCGGTGCTATGAAGACAGCCGAAGAAATCACCTACGCTCAGCGCTGGATCAAGCACAAGATGTACTGGGCCAACCAGCTGGACCCGGTGAACTCGCCGTACCTGCAGGTCAACGTTCCGGCGGGAGCCCAATTTCCGATGTACACCCCTCACCCGTGGGCGACACCCTGACTCGGTCGGGCAAATAGATGAGAAAAGCGCCGGCTCGTCCGGCGTTTTTTGTTGCCATTCGCCAGGTATGACCAACCCGACATAAGAAGGCACGCAGGTGAGTATCGTATTCGTCGGAGACGAGCATCATCGCTATTTCCAAGAACAGCAAATCGCCACGCTCCAAGAGCGCAAGCCTGACCTGGAAGTCTATTTCTGGTCTACCCAGGGCCTGGACTTTTTCTCCAAATTAGACCAACTAGCCGAAAACGAGAGCCCCTACTTCATCGGCTCCCGTCACGGCGCCATTCCGGTGGTCCACTGGACGGCTAGAAATCCCGCCAGAGCGCGGCGACTGGTCTTGCTTCACCCGAGCCTCCATCTTGGGGTAGCGGGCCTGGAGCCTCCCGAGCCGCACTTCGTGCCGACCATGGTAGTTTGCAACACCAAGATCTCGACCCCTGGATTCGAAGAGATATCCACTCTAGCGGGCAAGATGTTTCATGACTACTCCGTCCATCTCACTCCCGAACCCTCGGAGCTGAAATCGACCCTCAGTCTGCTCGCTCTAGATTGACCGCCGTCACAGCCAAGAGGTCTGAAAAAAACAAACCTTGAATCCGTCGGTTCACCAGGACGTTGACCTATTTCCGGAGGACCGCCTTGATTCGAAAAACAGTTATCCTTCTGCTGGCTTTACTCACTCTGCCGAGTTTGGCCGAAGAGCAGCTTACCAGCGCCGCCTTGAGACGCCTTGGAGTGCATCCCGAACGCCTCCAGCCGATCGTCTTCTCCCACAACGACAAGATGTTAGCCGCCTTTGACCGAGCCGACTTCGAGCAGAAAAAGGAAGGGGTCTTCTTTCGAGTCTGGATCTTCGACATCAATCGAGACGGCAGCCTGGGAGAAGCCCGCTCCTTTCCTATTCCACTGAAGAATCTCCAGCAGGGAGAGTTCACCCCTGACGATTCGCAGTTCGTGGTCCTCGGCGACCGCGGCACCACCTTTCTGTCCATCGATCTCAAGAACAACGAAGTGAGAGATCTCCTGGTGCCTGAATGGGGCAAGGCCGGATTTCGAGCCGACCCCACCGTCCTCTGGTCGAACGGCGGCAAACTTTACGTGATCGGACACCCGTACGACGAAAACAGGTTCATTGAAACTCAAACCGTGGCCACCCTGCTTCCCGATGCCGAACCCTCGAAACGGTTCCAAAGAAGCGGAGATATAGGCACCCTGGAGCGCGGTCTGGAACGCCTCTGGTTCCGCACCTACCTCACCGACACCACCGCCTTCTTCGGTCAGAAATATCCCGAACTCGCCATCATCAGCTACTGGGATGGAGAACGAGTCACCGAATTCGACCGAGCTTTCCATTTCTCAGGTTTCTGGAGCAAAGCCGGCCGCCTCATCTACTCTGCTCGACGAGGCGAGGGCATGGATTCCGAACTGACGATCTACGACGCCAAAACCGGGGAGAAGAAAATCCTGGCCACCGATAGCGATGAGTATCGGTACCTCTTCTTGTCCAGAAACGGTCAGACCGCTCTCACCTCCCAGTTGTCCGAGACACCCGGTCGACTTATCCCCTGGTATGCCAAGGAATCCCAGGGATGGCAGCTCAAACCGGTGGTGACCGACTCCAAGGGCGAGCCGCGAACTCTCGCCAGTGGCTGGATGCGGCTCTCCTCGTCGGGAGATCTCATGGCTCACATCGGACCGGGAGGTCTCACGATCTACAAATTACCCTAAAGGCTAATTTGCCTCTCGATCCCAGGAATCAGTCATGCTATGATAAGAAAGCCTAGGAGGGCTTACCACATGAAACACTTGTTTAAGAGCTTCCGGAGGAAACTCTTTACGCTGGGATTCGCGTGTGCGCTTGTTGCCCCGGTTGCGGCGGGGGTGCCGGGAGGCAACTCCAACGTAAACGTCAACATCAACACCGAAACCGTGAACCTCACGGAGGTGAATGAAGTCTTTAACGACGTCATTCTCGAATCGCTGTGGGAGATTGTGGGTAGTGTCGAGCGGCGAAACATTTGGGATACTAGCAAGCCGCCGGAGTTTTGGGATATCGAGGTCACGGTGTCGGATGCGGAATTCGCGTCCGCCCTGGCGGACGTCAAAACGCAACTATTCGACCTGGCTTACGTGCCTGGTCGAAACACCACTTACTCCGTTTTTCAAGACGAGAAGACCGGAGAACGACTAGATCAGGTGTCTCAGACCTACGAAGAATCCCAAACGGGATCAACTTCGGAGTTCGAGCAGAACGTCAACACCAACGGCGCCGTTAATGGGGTAGATTATATCGGCGACCCGAACGACTATTCCACCTGGATCGCGATAGGCCCCAGCGACGTCAACATCGACGTCAACCAGGTGACGACCAACACCACCTTTATCGACGCTGTCACCACCACGGAGTACAACTCCGTGGCGGTATGGACCGTGTCGGCTCTGAGAACGATCAGCCCGCTTCTTCTGGATATGGACGGTGATGGTGCCATTCAGGCCTCTGGTGGCCAGTGGCTCCCCCACCGCGAACCAGACCGCGAGCGTATGGCGTTCTTCGACTTCCACGGCGACCGATTTCCAGTCTTGATGGAGTGGCCCGGTCCCAACGACGGCATTCTCTGTGAGCCCAACGCCGACGGCAGCATCGACGGTACCAATTTGTTCGGTACCGCTTCCGGATTCGCCAACGGCTATGAGGCGCTCCGTACCAAGGATGCCAACAACGATGGAAAGATCAACGGTTCCGAGCTGGCCGGTTTGGCCATTTGGACAGACCTCAACTCAGACGCTAGACCCCAAAAGGGCGAAGTGAAGAGTTTGGCCGAGCACAAGGTTACCGAGCTGTCGGTCAAGCACAAGAACTACGTTGCCACTTTCGTGAAAGACGGAGAGTCGGAGCGAATGTACGACTGGTGGCCTCAGACCTACGAACTCAACCGGGTTCGTCTGATGCCGAAGAAGTCCTGACTTCGTAGAAGTCGTTTCGAGAGAGCCGCCGTAAGGCGGCTTTTTTCATTCCCGGATTTCAGACGACTAACGGATTTTGCTGCCCAAGAACGAGTTGAGGAACCAGCTGAGCACTTCGATGGTGCCTCCGCCCGCGCTCCCCTTGCCGCGCATCCCCTCGCGCACTTGCTCGGTCACCATCTCGTCACCCTTCAGACCTCTGGTCTTATGAATCTCGGTGATCTTCCTTAGCTCGCCGTGGTCAAACCAAACTCCCCGGCAGTGGCGACAAACATCGAGTGCGATTCCGCCCACGTGAGGGCGTTCCATGGCTTTCCGGCAGCGAGGGCAGCCTCTCGCCTTGGACGAGATCTCGTAGGTGTGGTGGACGCTGCCCCCTCCGATCGGCGTCAGGCGCTTCTTAAGCTCCTCGGAGGTGTAGAATTCTTTCAATTCAGCGGCATCAAACCAGACCCCCAGGCAGTTGGGGCAGGTGTCTAACTCCAAGCCGGTTTGACTGTCGGTGATGACGTCGAGAGGTACATTTTTGCAGGCCGGACAGGCGATTTTTCCCATATAGTATACTTTAAACGCTTCAAGCTAAGGCCCTTCCCGATGGGAAAGCCCTAATCCGAAGCGTAAACCTTCACCGACCGGTAGTTCTTCAACAACACCTTCCCCGGCGGCATCCCCTTCGGCTTCTTCACGTCCCCAGCCCTGGCCACGTGGACTTCCACTTTGCCTCTAGCGTTCTTAGCTTTGCTGTGGCCGACCGCCAGCTGGGCGGCGTAACGCTCCACTTCGCGAGGCAGCTCTGATAGGTTTTCCGGGTTTCTTACCACCAGATGGGCACCCGCGTAGCCCGCCGCGTGAAACCAGAAATCTTGAGCATCGGCAAGCTCGGTGGTCACGCGATCGTTTTCTCGGGCCGAGGTGCCGAAGATGATTTCAAAACCTTGGAACTGTTCCTTCTTCATAGCAATCCATAGTCTCACCGCCGAACTGTTTTCCTGCTATAATGTTGAAGTGAATTTCCGGCGCTCCCATGGTGCTCTTTTAGTCATCGTCCTTCTCATGATGGGCGTGATCGCTATCATCACCGCCACCGTCGTCAAGATTAGCGCCGGCACGCTGAAGACATCCGGAGCCTCAGAGGATGCCGAAGCCGCTTATCGAGCCGCCGAAACCGGGGCCGAACTTGCCCTTCTTCAGCTGAAGTACGACAAAGATTGGACCGACTTCAGCCCGCCCGTCCAAGAGCTACCCAGCGGAGCCGCCACCTACCAGGTCCACGTTTTTCGTGAGGGGGAGTCCCCCGGCCCCGATCGGGGTATCGTGGTACCGCCGGGTATGTCTTACATTCAAAGCACGGGAGTTTCCAGAAACAAGCGGGTCTCCCAGGTCGGATTGATGGTAAAGCTCAACGGTGGCGTGTTGGATTACGCCGCGGTGGTGAAAGGCGGTATCGAACTGCTCAGCGGCTCGGTCGTCGAGTCTCGAGACCCCGCCACCGACCAGGTGTTGTCCGCGGCCGCCACGGTGGTCTCGAACAGCACCTCGGCTTCGGTGGTGAAGCTCGACGGTGGCTCCGTCGTCAATGGAATGGCTCGGCCCGGTCCCGGCGCGAGTTCGGGCTCGGTGGAGGTGTTGAGCGGCTCGGAGGCCACTCTGGGCTACAGTCCGCTGAGCGCGGAAGTCCCCATCGACCCGGTGGTCCTCCCCACTTCAGCCGACATTTTCGGGAAAGTGAAAGTCGACGGAGCCACTATGACCATCGAGGTCGCTCCGGGGATCGAGCAGAACTTCAGCCCCCCAATCCCGCTGCCTCCGGGAAGCTACGGTGAGCTCGAAGTCATCAACGGTGGAACCCTGACCCTCATCACCGGAAACTATGTATTCGACAAGATCAAGATGCAGAACGGGAGAGTCGAGGTCCTGGCCGGCGACACCGTCGACTTCTACTCCAAAGGTCAGGTGGAGATTCTGGAGAGTTCTTTCGTGAACTCCAGCAAAAAGCCGTCGAACATGAAATTCCACGTCGTCCAGGGAGATGTCAAACTGGATTTGAGCGACGGCGGAGCCGCCTACTACATCCTCAATGCTCCGGAGTCTCAAGTCGAGTTGCTGCCTGGTTCTCGGCAGTACGGCAATCTGATCGCGGACACTCTCAAATTAGACTCGGCCGCCCTCTATTTCGACCCGTCGGCCGGTGGTGCCGTCACCTCCTCGGGTTCGACCGCACCGATCGTGAAGAGCTACCAGCGTTTTTAGGGTTCATTCCTCGGCTTCACGTCGTCGATCAACCGCAACACGGTCCTGTCTTCTGAATTGACGAGCTTCGAGGTCTCGACGGTGATCCGCACCGAGCCCAGGACGGCGGTCCCGCTTTCAAAGGTGAGGGCGCTGCAGTTTCGTCCCACGATTCGCCGGTCATTCCCGGTCGCGGCGGTGAAATCTGTCAGAGGTGGCGGTGCCGTGGGAGGGGCGTTGGTGGGCGTGGCGAGGGCTTGTTCCACGCGGACCACCGTATCTTCGACGGGGTCGCGGAAAAAGCAGACCCATTTGTGCCACTCCAGGTTGCCCGTACCGTCGTAGCTGAAGACCTGATGGTTGGGAGTATCCAGCGTTCGTTGAGGAGAGGCAAAAATCACGTACTCCGGAGCGGTCGCCAGATCGCTCACGGAGGCGTAGGATGTGAGCGTGATCTCCTGGCGCATCTTGGCCAGCACAACGAGAGCCTGACTATGAACCGTCTCGAAGACATCGGCTTCTCGCGCGTGCCGCATGCCCAGTGTCATCAAGCCATAGATGCCGGCCAACAGAAAGCCCATCAGGCTCATCGCCACCATCATTTCAACGACGCTAAAGCCCCTCAGCCTACGTATCGGTGGCATAGCCCTCCACCGAAACCCGGCGAGCCGTGCGACCATCCGGCCATGAGACGGTCACTCGGACGTGCTTCTTCTCCGCTCCGTCGGGTGTCACCACGATACTGATGGTGAACTCGGTGGAGGACGCGATGCCGCTGCGTTGACCCAGAATCACGATGGAGTCCGACCCTCCCCCGATGGACGGATAGGTCTTTGAGAGCTCACTATCGAGTGTACCTTTGGCCAGATTCAAGGCCGCCGAGTGATTCCGAGCTGTGGCGGTGGCTCGCCCGGACGTGCTCATCACCCCCAACGCGACAAGAAGGGAAATGCTAAAAATTCCGAGCCCGAGAATGACCTCCAACAGAAAGCTGAGACCTCTATTTCCTCGGGCTCTCCTGACCAATGCCCGGACCTCCTTCCAAACCAGAGATACGCCAACCGTCGGCTGTCCTGATAAGCTGCCAATTCCAGATCGGCTCGGTCGAACCGTCCATGGTCTCAACGACCTGAAGCTCGGCCGTATCTCCCTCGATACTACACTTTCCCACTTCTCTATATTTGAGCCCCCAAGCGTTTTCTCCCTCATCGAGCCAGAGGGACACGGCGACTTCATACTTCTGCGCCGTGGTGCCGGCTCTCAGCTCATCGGAGAGCAGGAGGTAGGCTGAATCCAGCTGTCTTAGTTTAAGAGAAGAAAGATAGCTACGAGCCACGACTTCCGGCGAGACCTCGCGAAGCGAAATGGGGCGCTCTTCTCGTGGTTCCGGTTCCGCCTCACCAGTTCCGCCAACAATCCCTACGGTGAGGGCTAGAAGGGCGACGACCATGACAACCAGATAGCCCCGACGCATTCGAGCGTGTCCAGCCTCTCTCCCATCGGTAGTCATCGTGGAAGCTTCCCCCAACTCTTTCGCGAATCCTCGACGGCCGAGCGACCTACCAGTCCACGGCCCAGTCTCCCGGTCCTGCGAGGGCATCTCGCAACCGACCTAAGAACACATCTCGCGGGATCTCGGTAGCTCCCAGTGAGCAAGTGTGGGGGTTCAGCACCTGGGCGTCGAAGAGCTCCACCCCCAACTCCTGAAGGCGTTGCACCAGGTGGTAAAACGCCACCTTGGAGGCGTCGCGACGGGTATGAAACATGGACTCTCCGGCAAACATCCGGCGAATCTGCACACCGTACAATCCCCCCACCAACTCTTCGTCGAGCCAGGCCTCCACACTATGAGCGAAACCATCACGATGCAAGGCAACGTACTGCTCCACGATATCGGAATCGATCCAGGAATGGGTATGCAACCGAGAACAAGCGGTGATGACCTGACGGAACGCCTGGTCGAAGGTCACCTTGTAACGCTCCTGCCGAACCGTCCTCATCAATCTACGAGAAAACCGTATCTCGTCCCACTCAAAAACGGCCCGAGGGTCCGGGCAGTACCAACGAGCGGGCCGGCCGGACCAGGGAAAACAACCGGAACTGTAGGCCCGAAGCAACATCTCCGGCGTCAGATTAGGCGTGATCATCACGAGTCCGGCGTCCATGAAAATCAAGTATACATTACAAAGGAACCGAACGGACAAACTCCAACCTCGAAGCATGGATCTGATTGAGCAACCGTTTTCTCTACAACATCTTCCCTACGGGATCGTGCGCTTCGGACGGGCGACCCACCTATGCGTGCGTCTCGAGGATAGAGCGATCAGCGTCCATGGACTGCGGGTCAACGGTCTGCTGAAAGGCTTGGATCTCCCGGAGCGGGTCACTCTGGCGGACAATCTGAACCCCCTGATCTCTTTACCCAAACAAGTGCACCAGAGCCTCAGGACTCGACTGCTGGAGGTCCTGGGTCGAGGAGATCATCTCCATCTCAACGGGATCGGCCAAGAGCTGGCGCCCTATCCAGCCGACGACCCCCAGGTGGTGATGCCGCTGGCGCCCACGGACTTCGTGGATTTCTACTGCAGCAGGCACCACGCATTTCGGGTCGGATGTTTGTTTCGGGGCCCGGAGAACGCTCTGCCCGAGCAGTATTTCGACTTGCCTATCGGCTATCACGGCCGCTGTTCCACTCTCATCCCCTCCGGCACCCCGGTGGCTCGACCCAACGGAATACTGAAAGGGGAGCCACCCCGCTTCTCCCCAACCGAGCGTTTGGACTACGAGCTAGAAGTAGGGTTCGTCCTCCGGGAGCATCGAGGAGCCCTCAAACCAGACCAGGCCCGCGACCTCATCTTTGGACTGGTGCTGGTGAACGACTGGTCGGCCAGAGACATCCAAGCCTTTGAATACCGGCCTCTGGGCCCTTTCCTGGGCAAAAGTTTCGCCACCACGGTGAGTCCCTGGGTCACTCCCCTGGAAGCCTTCGACCAATGGACACAAGCCAACAGCGACTCCGATCACCCGACTCTGCCCCATCTGACGGAAGAAGCGGCAAACCATCTGGATATTCCGATCCACGCCGTCCTGACCACGAGTTCCGGTGCCCAGCGGGTCATCTGCCGCAGCAACCTCAACCATCTGGCCTGGTCGGCGGCCCAAATGGTGAGCCATCTCTCCAGCAACGGAACGGTCATCTCGGCGGGCGACCTCATCGCGACAGGCACTGTCAGCGGGCCGGATGCCGGGTCGGAGGCTTGCTTACTGGAAGCCACATCGGGGGGCAAGGAGCCGATCCAGGTCGGTGAGCAAGAGCGCCGTTTCTTGGAAGACGGTGACACCGTCACCCTTCTAGGAGGTCACCTCGGCTTTGGTCTGGCGCCCTGCCGCGGGACCGTGGAGAAAGGACCCCAGGTCTAGAGCTTAGAAGCCTTCTATCCCCCGTAAAGAGAGATGGAGAGTGAAAATGAGCCCAGCCCAATTAACCGTAAGTCCGGAAATGACCGGACAGCAGATGCGAGAGTACTACATCGAAAAGACTCGCCAGAGCCTGACCGAGTGGGAACAAGAGAATTGGAAGATCAGCGACTCACCTCCCTTCGCTTTGGAAAGCGATGAGGCATCCAGCTTCACCTTCACTCCCGAGCTAGCCAAGAAGATTAGCCTTCGCTACCAGATCGAGGTCTTTGCCGAGGAAGCGAAAGTCTCCACTGCCGGAGTACGCGAAAACCAGAACGTTCTCTGCCCGTGGGACCACCGCTACCGCATCAACGAATACATGTTCTGCTTGATGGCCGAAGCTCAAACCCGTCTGGTGAAAGAACTCCAGCAAGAGCGCCTGGCCGGCATCCCCAAGGTCTCCGCGGACGTGGTGGCGGAACGCTTGGGTGAAACGGCCAAGGTGGTCGAAGAGATTTTCGGCACTTCCCTGGCCGAGGTGATCGACTTCGTACGCTCCGTACCGGTCAGGGCGGTAGGCGGAGAAGTTCGCAGTAACACTCCCCGGTTTACCGACTTGATGTCTCGCATCTACGCCGCCCACGGCTTGCCAACTCTGCTCACCGAAGACCCCCATTGCAAAGACACCTCCAACATCTACCTGTGGAGTTTTCTGGTCTACGTCCTCGGTCTTTCCGGCGGCGACTACTTCACTTCGAGCCACGGGGCTCCCCAGAAGCAGTCCGACAAGATTCTAGCTCCCGACGGTGCCCAGTTTCTGCCTCCGCTCTACGCCCGTATCGTAGACCATCTCTTCGCCATCCTCGAGGAGATCGAGAACGGCGGATACACCATCAAACTGGCGGCTCGCAACGACAAGAACCTTATCCGCACTCTCAGCTACGAGCGACTGGCCAAGATCTACGGCGACTATCTGCGAACCGGTCCGGCAAGCGAACTTGCCCTCAACAAGATCCGGGAAGCCACCGACAAGGGCTTGCGACTCGGACTCGACTTCTTCGGAGGTTCCGGCTACAAATCGTTGCACGCCATCTTCTGTGAACTCGGCATCGACAAGGTCTTCGAGGGCGGCTACCTCCGCACTGAAGAAGACAACTTCTTCCACAATATCGGATTCCGCGTTTCCAAGAAGAAAGACGGTTCCGGTTACGAGGTCGTGCACGACAGCGTCGACGCTTCCGTGCCCGGTGTGGTAAGAAGTGCCAACTATGAAAACCTCCTGGCCGAAGCACCGCTGGGGAAAATGGTCTTCAATGTAGACCCCGATGCCGACCGATTTGTGGTGGGACAGGTGCTGCCGAAATCGGAAGAAAAAGCGCTCGACGATCTGGGAATCTCCTTCATCAAGATCGGAAAGGATCGTATCTTCGCCATCCTCAGCCCCAACCAGTTTTTCTTGCTCCTGGCTGAAAACGACCGACTCATCTCCCAAGAAGAAGGCACCTGGAACGACACCAACCCTTTCGATATTCATACCTACGTCTCGGCCCTGGCCTGGGACGAATGGGCCGACCATCACAACATCCCGGTGGTCCGTGTACCGGTGGGGTTCAAAGAGATCGCGGCCATCGTGCGCCAGGTGGAAGAGCAGATGCTCGCCAGCGGCGGCGGAGACGTCGTGGTGACGGCGGAGGCCGGTCAGCGCGTCAATTTAGGCAAGAAACCCAAGCTTCATCACGCAGGGGAAGAATCCGGCGGTAAAATCGGCGGCCCGGTGAAGCCTATCGACAACGTGCTGGGGCAAAAAATCGTGGCCGTGCGCGAGAAATCAAGCGGTGAGGCTTGCGTCTCGGCCGTATCGCTGGCAGCCCGTCTCTACCTCCAAGGCGACTCCGATAGTCCCGACAGGATGTTCCTCCACCGTTTGCTGGCCCAGGTCTTCAAAGAGTCCGGTGTGAAAAACCCGATGGAGTACCGGGGCGATATCATTCACTACAACGAGGCGATCTTCGACCCCAAAGAGTTGGCCAAAGCCAAGAAAGAAGGCATCGCCGAACGAGTGGAGTTCAACGCCTGGTTTGAGAATCTGGCTCGCGGCCTGGAGTCGGGAGAGCAGAGCCTGGAGCAGGTCAAGAAGACTCTGACCGACGCCATTCCCGGTCTCCAAACGCTCTGGAACAGCCTGGAATCGATCACCGTGTGGTCCGACGGTCTGCAGTTCTGGTTTGTGGACGGCAACGAGCGCGGCATCAGGGACATCTGCATCCGACCCTCCGGCACCGATGCCAAAACAAAGATCTATTTCGACGGGACCGACAAGCAAGCGATGGTGGACGTGTTCGAAAACCATCTGCAGAACTTCAGGCCCTAAGGTCAAATTATGTAGTTTTCTTCACAAATGAGGGACCTCTTTAGTCGTTAACAGAGGAATTCTCTCCCCTCTAGGCAAGATATTTTACACACAACAACATCGAGAGTTCCGGCTGTTCTTAGTCTGGGGCTCTCTTTTCTTTATGTGCCGGAGTTACCTCAAGAAAGATAAAGAGAACTGAACTTCTGATAGTCTTCGGGTGTATCGACATCACTCAAGACGGCCGAATCGTCAACTTTAAGACGGATTCGCTTTTCTCCCAAAGCCTGAACAACCGGCCTGGCACCCTGGTGGACATGCTTTCGAAGTTCAGGGATAAGGGAAGCCGCGAATATCACCGGATGCCCACCCTTTCCGCGATACTCGGGCGACCACATTTGAGCTTCCGGATACTCTTCGGTGGCTCTTATCAAGCCTTCCAGGGTCGCTCTCTTCACGTAGGGGTGGTCGACAGGACAGCTCATAACCCAGGGAGCCTCCTCGTCGGAGGCGGCCCAGCCCAGAAGAAAGGAGTCGAGCTGACCTCTCTCCGGCGCTATCTGGCGAACCACCGGCAGTTCCGTGCCTAGATCTCCGGGCGGCAGACTCGAGACCACGATTCGACGAGCTGGAAGACCGGCCGTGATTCGCTCCAGACGCTCGAAAAAGGTCTCCTCCAGCCCATCAGCCACGGGCAGAAGAGCCTTGGCCCGACCCATCCGGCGAGAACGACCGCCGGTGAGGATCAGAATAAGGCCGTTCTTAGCCAACGCGCTTGATGATCTCGACGGCTTCCTCAAGCCGTTCGAGAGGTGTCGCGGTGAAGCAGAGTCTCAGACAGTGAGGGTGAAGCCCTCCGAACGCCTCCCCGGGAGCCGACGAAACTCCCTCGTCCAGCCAACGCAGCATCGCCTCCCAGGCCGCTTCCTTAGACTCGAACGGCACGTACAGGTAGGCCCCGCCCGGTGGTAGCGGGCAGTCTTCAAAGGCCGTGTGAAGCAAGTTACGCGCCTCCTGATAAGAGCTCACGAGATCGTTGAGATAGTGGTGGTAATCTTGCGAGGGCTGGCGGAGAGCCGCCAATGCCGCTCCCTGGTTGAGATCACTCAAGTCATAGATCTGGTGAGTGCTGACCCGTCTCACATAAGTCACCACATCGGCCGGGCCCACCACGTACCCCACCCTCATGCCGGCCATTCCGAAGCTCTTGGAGAAGGTGAAGACACTGATGACTCTCGGTCGGTCTTCGCCCTTGTCCAGAGCGGCCAACGAAATCTTCTCGTTCTGGTCATAGACCAGATGATCGTAAGCTTCGTCGCTGATCAGAAAGAGGTTTTTTTTCTTGGCGTAGTCGTAGAGCCGGCGGGCTTTACTCCCATCCAATATCTGTCCGTCCGGATTATTGGGATTGGCCAGGTAAATGGCTCTGGTTTTGTCCGTGACAAGCGGGGAGAGAACCGAGTCGGGGTCTTCGATCGATTCCGAGTAAGGCGCGTCGACCACCCTTCCCCCGATAGTCTCCACGATGCCGCGAATCAGCGGCCAGTGGGGGCAAAGGACGATGAGTTCGTCGCCCGGATCCATCAGAGTTTGAGTCACCGAGCAGAGAGCCTGGGTGGCCCCGCAGGTGATCTGGAGGCCGTCCGTGCTCGTTTCGATATCGTTATCCCGGGCCAGCTTCTCCACCAGGGCCTCCATCAACTCGTGGCTGCCGAAAGGATGGGTGTACTTAAAGTAGCGAGTGCTCGTCAACTCGGCCTGACTCAACATATCCAGAGTAGCCTGAGGTGGGAGTCGATAAGTATCCCCGATATGTAGAGGAATGCAGCGAGAGCCGAGCGCCTTGATGCGAGGGGTCAACTCCGCGAACACGGAGGGTCGAAGGTTGCCGGCACTGCGAGAAAGAAACGTGGGAGTCATGGCAGAAGGCGTTCCCAGTTCCCCGAAAAGGTTCCTTGTTCGCACCTTTTACCTTTTCGTTTCGCTCTCGGAAGGACAACGGAATGAGCTCCGCCGGACCTATCAACCGCTGGGAGAAGACCTTGAACTCTCCGGTGCTCTTCTTCTCTCACCGGAAGGGTTGAACGCCACCATCGCGGGCCGCGAGGAATCTGTCCGAAGCTTCTTTGCTTGCTTGAGAAACGAGTTTCCCGCACTGAGTCACCAGGACAGTTTTTCCCAGTTCGATCCGTTTAAGCGTTGGAAGGTCCTCCAGCGAAAATGGCTTGTTCCATCCCCCCACCACCCGAGCACCAATTTCGGCGCTGATAAGTCCCCCCGAGAGTGGGACGATATCCGCCGCATGGTAAGAGAACAAAAAGCCCAGATGATCGATGTTCGCAACGCCTACGAGATTCAGATCGGCACATTCCCCGAAGCCCTCAACCCCGAGACCTCCTCTTTTAAAGAGTTCGGCGAAGCCCTCGATGGCCGACTCGGAGAAAGCCTCGACCCGGCGCTTCCCACGGCTATCTTCTGCACCGGGGGTATCCGCTGTGAGAAGGCTCGCTTGCTCCTGCGGGAGAGAGGTTTCCACGATGTTTGGCCTCTGAAAGGTGGGATTCTGAACTATCTAAAAGAAGACACCGAAGACGGTTTTCAAGGGGAGTGTTTCGTGTTCGATCTGCGGGTCGCCGTGGATCGCCGGCTCTCCCCCACCAACCGCTACAAAACCTGTCCGACCTGCGGCGGAGCGACTCCGATCGACGGGGAACGACACAAGTGTACTCGGGAAGAGGTATGAAGTGACAGACGACAGTCAGAGATTTGAGAGAAAACAGGGGCTCCTGACCAGGGTTCTTTCCTCCATCAATTTTCTGGTCACCGAGAACACCGACACCCGAGACACCAGGGGCAGTGCTCGGATCGAATGTCGGGCCGAGGTCGCCTACGTCGAGGAAACCGGCCTAAAAGGGACCGGCTATTTGGTGGATATCAGCCGCACCGGACTGCAGCTCGAAACTGAGAAAAAACTGTCCAAAGGACGAACCATCGCCCTCAACGCTCCGGACGACGAGACCCTGGACAGGACGGCTCCCTTCATGGCCAAGGTGCGCTGGACCTCGAAAGGCAAAGCCGGCACCTTTCGCGCCGGACTGGAGTTGCCGCCCGGCACCGAGAGCGACCCCCACTGGCTCGAGTCTCTTCTCCATCAACTCGGCTACACCGACGACGGAAGCCAACGAAGACGCTTCATTCGAGCCGACTCCGCCATCGAAGGCCAACTCACTCCCGCGGCCGAGGGGAGCCAGCCTATCTCGGTCAAAGTCTTGAATCTAGGCATGGGCGGGGCCCTCTTGAGAGCCGAGGAAGCTCTGGCTCAGAATCTTCAGTTCAAGTTGGTGCTCGGTCCACACGAAGACCTTCCCGAACTCAGCCTCGACGGCACCATCCTCAGGATCATCGAGAAGCCGGATGAAGGGTTCACTCTCCACCCTTCTCGTTTCGCCACCAACAACGAGCGGGAAGAGGCTATTCTGAACGAATACATCCTCAAGCTGGGCGGTCGTTCCGGCGAATAAAGAGGGCATCTCTACTCAACGAGGTAGGGTGATTCATGAAACTTTCCAGGGTACTTTTCTTCGTTTTTTTGCTGACCTCTCTCGCTCTCGGTCAGGAACAGACTCGCCACTCAGCGTGGTCGGAACTCCCTCGTCCCGGTGGGGAGAGCAACAAAGGGCTCTTCTTAGACCCGAGCTTGCTGAATATGGGGTCGAGGTTTCACCTGGTGTGGTCCGGTACCAATCAGGATATTCGTCATCCGGAAGTGTTTCACAGCTCTCTGGACGGCGGGGACAAAGAATGGAAAGACCCCCGCGCTCCCTTCTTCGGACAGAACAAGGGGCGAGTTCGCAAACTGGCCCTGGGTAAGACTCGAAATTTGGTGGGCCTACTTTTCCAACGAACACTGACCCAGGGCAACGACGCCTACGAAGTGCTTCTTTCGATATCTTCCGACGACGGTTGGAGTTGGTCGACCACCATCGAGATCGACAGCTATGTGGCCGACAAGACCGGTGGGACGGCGGTGGCCATCGCCGGACGACAGGGGCGCAACCGACCTGAATTCGCCCTGGCCTGGACCAGGGCGTTCGGGGATGTCCGCACCGCTAACTTCGACATCTCAAGCTCCCTTCGCCCCGAGGGCTCTCAAGTCGGTAGTCACTCCGAGGGAGCGGAAAAGCTCGGAGTGGGGGCTCTCGGCGGCGCGGGCTTCACCATCGTCTTCAACAACGGAGCCGGATTGACCGCAGGTTATATCAAGGCGCTGATCGGGAAGGTCGAAGACGGCTCAAGCTTGCTTCGGGGTCGTTTCGGACGGTTTTTCGACGTCGCCAGTCGCCCCTACGGACCCTCCAGACTCGTCGTCGGTTCCGACGGGACCTTGGAGTCCATGACTTCCGACGGCAAGGACTGGAATAAAGATGAGGACACTCTCACCCTGCCTTTCAGCACCACCGGAGTGACCGCCGAGTGTGATATGGACGACGACAAAAACCTGCATGTGCTGATGATTCGGCCGGTCCAGGGAGCTTTCGAAATCTGGTACGCCGGTCAAAAAGACCGGAAGTGGATGGAGCCGGAGTTCGTTGACTCTCTCGACGACAAGATGGACCTTCGCGGCTTCGACATCGCGGCTTCCAACAACTACGTCGTGATCGTCGTCTCTCAGGGGTTTTCAGGCAAGTTCTTGCGGCGCAAGCTGGATTAAACCCACTTGATGCGCGGCGATTTAGTTGCGAACACTCACTTTGGTGCGCATGGCCAGGGTCTCGGTCTCTGTGGAATTGACCATCTGTCGACCTTCGATCACGAGCTCAAACAGAGAGCCGTAGTGGCCTGCATTCTCCAAGGAAAGTTGAGTAATGCGTCCGGAGTGCGTGAGGTGTCGGTCGGTGGGCACCGAGCCGCTCATATAGTCGGAGAGCCTGAGGCCGGTCTCCTCTTGAAAGGTTGGTGCACGGCGACTCGGAGTAGATAGCTGCATACTTCGTTCTCTCAGTCGTCCCTCTTCATCGACAAAAACGATGATGAATCGTTGCCATAGCAACTCGCCCCGAGAGTCCATATCGATATCGTCGTTGTCCTTGCGAGCCGAAAGATAGGCAAACGCGTTTTCGGCTCTGGCAATGCCGAAAGCGTGGGAGACCTCCAAATCACGCTCCAGATTGCGAGCGGCCACTTGGGCCTCCCGTAACAGAGAAGTCCTGAGATCGACCTTCCGCCAGACTCGCGCGCTGGACTGATAGATCATGGAAATCGCCGCGAAAAGCATCAACAAGATGGCGCCGGCCACACTCACTTCGACGATGGTAAGCCCGCGTCGGCTAGGGCGAATCGGCAGCATGGAAAGCCTTTTCTAGCTGGATTCGACCACCGTCCCATCCCACTGTCACCATCACCGCGCTCATCCTGGGTGAGAGTTCTTCGACCTCGACACGGACCACAAAATCGCGTCCGTCGCGAGTGGCCACAGGATAGGGAGCAGGAGGAAAATTGTCGATCTTCGGGTCTGGATTGGCTCCGTTGAAAGAGACATCTCCCCTGGGCAGCGACCCGAAGCCACCTTCATCTTGAATAGTCTCTAGCACTTCTCTGCCGATAGTGGAGGCCGCGGCGTGGATCTCCGAACGCTGCATGAGCCTCAAGCCTCCCGTAAAGACGCCCACCAGCAGAACCAAAACGGTGGTGAGGATGCCCGCGGAAAACATGATCTCACCGAGGGTTAATCCTCGCCGAAAATCTCTCTTCATCGGATCCAGTGAACCACTCCCACCGGCGGAGTCGCACTGGGCATGCCCGGCTTGAGGTGACCAAGATGAACGATTCTCGTTCCGTGCCCAAGGTAGACGTCGCCGGGCTTGAGACCGAAAGCGTCGTCGTCCGGGTCGCGTCCCGGCGGGGTCCAACCGGAGGAACTTTCGTTGGGGTCGGCCACCGCACATAGCGACCCCAGGAGGGTAATCTCGTTGGAGGTATAGATCGCTCCACGGGTGTAAATATTGCCCTGGAAGTAGCTCTCTCCCAAACGGTCGAAATCATACATCTCCATCCAGTGTGCATGCTTCAATAGAGCTACCTTCAGTTCGTCGGCAGTCAACCCGGCGTAGGAGGTGTATCTAGGAGGTCCTAGAGGGTTGCCATGGATGACGGCCGCGGCCAAAAGCAACTCCACCTGCAGTCCCTTGGCGTTGACGTAACCCTCCTCGGGACCGCTCTGAAACGATTGAACCAAACCGTTGTCCGCGCCTGTGGCATTGACCCCGAGCGCATCGAGCAGGTTTTCACCGGTACTAACCGATGAATCTCCCTTGAGAACTCTGAACTTCTTTGCCATAAACCTTTGGGTGTCGTAGTCCGCGCCCGTCGGAAGTTCCGAGTTCACCACATCGGTCACCGTCTTAAGGAGGTCGCTCTGAGTGATTCCGGGTGGTCGAAAAATCGGATCAGTGTAGGTTCCGAGCATGAACATGACGAGTCCGGCTTCGCTACGCCAGTAAAAGTCGTCGGCGGTGGGGTTCGATACGACGGGTGTATCCGGCGGCGGCGCCAAAGCCGGATTGGCGCTCGCGGAGAAAACCGGATTGGCGGCGAAATCACCCAGATAGGTGGTGAGTCGCTTCATAGACTCTTTCGTTTCGTTCCATTCGAGGGTGATACCGTGGGCCGCGGCGACCGCATCCATCCATTCGGTGCCGTCGAAACCCCTGAGATGGACGTTGCCCTTGCTGTAGAGCACCACTCCGTCCTCATTGGATATCACCGTGGAATCGCCGGCGAAGGTGGTGTCTCCGGTCACGTAAACGGCACCCACGCCGCGTATGGAGCCGAGTACCTTCAAGTCTCCCCTAACATAGAGACTCGCTCCGTCCAGGATAAGATCTCCGGCAACGGTAACGGAACTGCCTTCGTAGCGTTCACCTGACAGCGGACCGGAGGGAATAGTGGGGATGCCCCCTGGGACTCCACTCTTGCTGCCCACGGCCTGCTCTATGTTGACGTTTTCCACCGAAACCGGTGCGTGATCGGTCAGCCACTGGTCGGAGATCGACTTCAGGTTTGGACTTATCGAGGTGTTGGGCGGGCTGGCGGAACGGATCGTGCCGGAAATGACGTCGCCCGGAGAACTGGAGCCGGACCAGTTGACCGGTGGCACTCCGTTTCCCCAGGGAGAGTCTTCATCGTAATTGGAGATCACATCCGCATCGGCGAGGCTCAGGTCTTCCGAGGAGACACGTCCGGTGATGTCCACATCTTCGTCAAACTGGATCTTTCCGGTCGCCACGATGGCCGATGACAAAAAATCTTCCGACTTCTTTCCCAGCACACACTCGATCACTTCGGTCTGCCCTTGGGCGCGGCCGACCACCCTGATAAAAGCTGTTCCCGGAGAGACCGGCCCATACGGTCCGGGTTTACTGACGTCGGGGTCGGGAGGTATAAGGTGGTTGACCGATTCCGTCGAACCGAATCTTACCCAAACCTTGCCCGTGCCGAGAGGTGTCGCTTGCCCGTTGAATCCCGCGACCCAGTTTGGATCGCTCTCCAACTCCTCTTGAACCATGGCGAGGCCAGTCTCGGCAACGTACAGGGCGGCCGTCTTCCCGTGATAGTCCTGGGTAAAAATGTTGCCACCATGGGTACTGGTGAGAGTGGCCGTCAGCATCATGACCAAGATCGCGGTAAAACCAAGGGTGAGAAAGAGAGCGATACCTCTTTTACCGTTCAATCGAACCAATGCGACCCTCCAATCAACATCTCCCTTGGTATCATAGCACCATAAAGCGATACCACCTTAAATCATAGTCGGAGGAGGTGGAATAAAACTGGAACGAAGAGCCTTACTTGCGGAGAGCCTGAATCGGATCCAGCTTCGAAGCTCTGTATGCCGGGTAAAATCCAAAGAAAATGCCCACCAGCGCGGAAGTGCCGAAGGCCAGCACGACGGAGCTCTGGCTGATGATGGTGGGCCATCCGGCAAGACCCGCCACCCAGTGAGCGATCGATGCTCCCAGGACAATACCGACCGCCCCGCCGGCCAACGAGATGAGAACGGCTTCAGAAAGAAATTGGGTCAGAATATCCTGGCCTCTGGCCCCCACGGCCATCCGGATCCCTATCTCCCGGACTCTTTCCGTTACCGAAACCAGCATGATGTTCATAATCCCGATCCCTCCCACCAGCAAGCTGACGGAAGCGACGCCGCCCAGAAGCATAGAGAAGATGCGGGTGCTGTCACCCAAAACCGAGGCGTTCTCCGACTGGTCGTAGGATGAAAAACCGCCGTCCTCGGGATCCTCGATCCGATGGCGCTGATTCAGAAGGTCGACGGCCTTCTTACCGAGTTCTTCCACCTCTTCTTTGGAACGGGCTTGCAGGGTCACCGAGGAGAGGTTGGTCTGTCCGAGGATACGACTGAGCATGGTGAGATAAGGAATGACGACGATGTCGTCTCGATTGCTCCAGCCCGAGCCGCCCTTCTCCTCCAGCACGCCGATCACCCTGAACGGAAAGCCCTTGATACGAATCGTTTCTCCAATGGGATCGGTTCCACCGAAGAGCTCGAGAGTCGGCTTCAGCCCCAAGATGCAAACGAGAGCGCCGCTGTTCACCTCCGAGTCTGTGAAGGCGCGCCCCTTGGTGATCTCCCAGTCTTGAATCGTAAAGTACTCGTCGGTGGTGCCGCGAACACTGCAGTTCCAGTTCGACGAGCCGTAGACCAGTTGGCTGTTGCTGTTTCTCAGGGGAAAAGAGGCTTTGACCTCGGGCATCCGTTGCAGAGCTTTCCAGTCCGCGATGGTCAACTGAGTGGAGTTCCCCTCCACGCCACGACGCCTGCCCCGGCGGAAGCCGGGCGAAACCTCCAGGGTGTTCACCCCAAGAGAACTCAAATTGGCCTCCACCGCCGCCTGGGCGCCGGCACCGATGGAGAGCATCGCCACCACCGCGCCCACGCCGATGATGATACCCAGCATGGTGAGCGCGGTCCGGAGCTTGTTTCGTCCCAGGGCCTTGAGAGCCACTTTGAGAGTGAGAAGCGGCGTCATTCGTGTCTGAGCGCCTCGATCGGGTCCATTCGGGCGGCCGAGAGTGCCGGGTAGAATCCGAAGAAGACCCCGATAAAAGCTGAGGTACCAAAGGCTAGAACGATGGAATCGAGGCTCATGATGGGAGGCCATCCCGCAAAGCCCGCGATCAACCTGCAAAGACCGTAGCCGAGAAGAATTCCGAGCGCTCCCCCGGCCACCGAGAGCGCCACGGCCTCCACCAAAAACTGCGACAGAATATCCCGACCCCGCGCACCCACCGCCATTCGAATGCCGATTTCACGGGTTCTCTCGGTCACCGAGACCAACATGATGTTCATAATACCGATCCCGCCGACCACCAGACTGATGGAAGCGATACCGCCCAAGAGGCGCGAGAAGATCTTGGTGCTCTCATCAGCCTTCTCCGAGGCCTCGGCCTGGTTGAACGCGCCGAAACCGCCGTTCTCCGGATCTTCCACGTTGTAGCGTTGGTTCAAAAAGTCGATGGCGATCTTTTCCAGGCTCTTCACTTCCTCGCGGGAGCGGGCGGATAAGGAGAGGTAATGAATGGTATCTCGCCTATCGACCTTTTTCATCAAGGTCGAATAGGGAATGAACACGGCGTTGTCCCGAGTGCCATGACCGGAAGACCCTTTCTCTTCCATCACACCGATGACTTTGAACGGAAGTTTCTTGATCCGGATGGTCTGGCCCACGATGCTACTGGCTCCGACCAACTCTTGTCGAGCCTCGCTTCCCAACACGACCACGTTGGTCGCGGACTGAATCTCGCGGGTATTAAAAAAGCGTCCCTCGGCTATCTTCCAGTTCTTCTGCTCGAAGAAGGCCGGGGTGATGCCGTAGATGCTACAACTCCAGTTGCGATTCCCTACGACAAGGTCGCCGTAGCTGAAAATCATGGGAGAGGAGTTGGCCACCTCGGGTAGCCGGTCCACGGCCTTCCAGTCGTCCACCGTCAGCCTCGCTTCGTTGCCCTCGGAGCCTCGGTTTCGACCGCGCCGGTGACCGGGCCAGATGAAGACGGCGTTGGTCCCGAGGCTTTCGATGCGCTGCTCGACCAGATATTTGGCCCCGTTGCCGATGCTCAGCATGGCGATCACCGCCGCTACGCCGATAATGATACCGAGCATGGTGAGGATGGTCCGTAGCTTATTGGAATAGAGAGCCTTGAAAGCGATGCGAAAGGTGAGAATGGGGTTCACGAGATGACACCCTTGGCGATGGTGTCCAGCACATCGGCGGGTTTGCCGTCGCCGATGATGAGCCCGTCTCTGAACAGAATAATGCGACGGCACTTCAGCGCGATGTCCGGCTCGTGGGTGACCAGGATAATCGTCTGACCTTGTTGGTGGAGACTCTCGAACAGCTCCATCACTTCATCGGAGGTCTTGGTGTCCAGATTTCCGGTCGGTTCGTCGGCCAGGATCAAGACCGGGTCGGTCACCAGCGCGCGCGCGATGGCCACCCGCTGCTGCTCTCCTCCGGACATTTGAGAGGGTACGTGGTGGGACCGCTTGGCCAGCCCCACCGAGGCGAGAGCCTCCATGGCCCGGCTTCGCCGCTCTTTGGAGCTTCGAACCCCCTTGTAAAGTAGGGGCAGCTCCACGTTTTCCAAAGCCGTCGTTCGAGCCAGCAGATTGAATCCTTGAAAGACAAAACCGAGCTTTTGGTTGCGAATCTTGGCTCTCTGATCGCGGCTCATTTCGGCCACCTCCTGGCCGTCCAAAAGATAGCTTCCGGTGGTGGGTCTGTCCAGACATCCGAGAGTGTTCATGGCCGTCGACTTTCCCGAACCTGACGGACCCATGATCGCGATGAACTCGCCGGCCTTGATGGCCATATCGATGCCCTTCACCGCCCTGACCTCGACCCCGCCCGCCGAACGGTAGACGCGAGTGATGCCTCGGAGCTCGACCAAGTTGCTCATATCAGCGCCTCGACATCCAGCACTAAAACGATAGCCGGAAGCCTTTCCGTTCCTGTTTACCACCGCTCTGCTCGGTGATCACTTCGTCGCCTTCTTTCAAGTCGCCGGAGATGACCACTACATCGTCTTCCACCGAGATACCGGTGATGATATCGCGGCGCTTCGGCTCTTCACCCTCCAGGACCCAGACCGTTCCGCGTCGGGTGCCTGGTTCGAGCTTTTCTTTCTCCTTGCTCTCCTCAGGCGAAGGGCTGGGCGAGGGAGACTTGGAACGCTTGCCCCGTCGACCGCCCTTGCCTTCGTCCTCATCCTTCTCGTTTTCCGAAGGAGGAACGTAGCGCAGCGCTTGGCCGGGCACCACCAGGGCTTTATCAAGCTTCTCGGCCAAAATCTCCACGGTGGCGGTCATGCCGGGCTTCAGGAGTTGTTCGGGATTCGAGGCATCGACCAGCACGCCGTAGACAACGACGTTGGATGCGGCCTGACCCTCCACCCCCTTGTCGGGTGCGGAACGCACCTGGATGACTGCTCCGTTGAACTCCTTGCCCGGGTAGGCGTCCACGCTGAACTTCACGGGAGAGCCCTCGGTCACCCGGCCTATGTCCGCTTCGGACACCTCGGCTTTCACCTGCATGTTATCCAGATCACGAGCGATGGTGAAAAGTTCCGGGGCTTGAAACTGGGCCGCTACCGTCATCCCCTCGTCTACCTTCCGATCGATGACGACCCCTCCGATGGGAGAGGTGATGGTGGTTCTTTGAAGGTCCACGTTCGCTTCCGCCACCGCCGCCTGAGCCTGAGCCACGCTGGCTTGCGCAGACGAGACCTGGGCCACCGCCGCCTCCCTTTGCGCCTGGGCCAGGGTGAGTCTAGAGTAGGCGGCCTCAATCTCGTTCTGGGCACTGTCGCGCCGGGTCTTGGCCTGGGCCAGCAGGGCCTCCGATTGTTGGATGGATGCCTCCGCCGTTTCCACGGCCGAGGAAGCCACCAGATAGTTGGTACGGGCCTGGTCACGCTCTGAAAGGGCGACCAGCTCTCGTTTTACCAGATCTTCTGCTCGTTGGTAGCCCAAAAGAGCCTGGGCTCTCTCCGCTTTGCGGCTTTCCAGACTGGACTTGCTGTTGGCCACTCCGGCCCGGGCTCCATCCACCTCTCCGGAGGCTTGTTGCAGATTGAGCTTGGCCGCGGTCACGTCGACCTCGGCCTGCCGCACCGCGGCGCTTTGCCCCGCGAGGCTGGCTTGAGCGCTGGCCAGACCGGCCTGAGCGGCCTGAAGGTTGGCCTGCCGAGCGGCTTGAGCAGCGATGAACTCGCTGGGGTCGATGCGAGCCAAGACCTGGCCTTTTTCCACCGGTGAATTAAAGTCCACCAACACTTCCGAGACCGGTCCGCTGACCTGGCTACCCACGGTCACGGTGGTGGTCGATTCGATCTTGCCGATGGCCGCCACATAGGCTTCCACCGTCTTTCTTTCCAACTTGACCGTCTCGTATTCGATCGGCTCTTCTTCGGTCCCCATGCTGCGGTAGGCGGCTATCGCCACCACCAACACGAGGATTGCACCGATTATTTTTGGCCACGTCCGACTCTTGTCCGAATCCATCCCTACCTCACTCGCCCTTCTCCGCCGGGCGCAACACCAGGAGAAGATTCTCTCTCTCCTCATCCCACCGTTCCACGGGATGGAAACTTCCCTTCAATCCGCGCTCGCCGGCGCAAGCCAAAAGTTGCTGTTTGCTGAAGAGTCCTAGCCGGTGTCTCTCCTCTCGGGTTTCCAGTTCGGCGCCTTTTCGATGGAGGAAGAGGTACACAACCTCCAGCCATCCGTCTCCCGGCCTCGGATCCCATTCGTAGTGGGTCAGGGTGACCTCGACGTCGTCTTCCTCGAAGGTAGTGAGATATCGATAGGGACCTTCGAAATCATCGGCAATGGCGTCGAGTTTGACGAGACTCAGCCCGCCCGGCTTCAAATGAGTTCGCACAGTCTCGAAAAGAGCTCCCACCTGCTCGATGGTGTGAAGATAGCAGAAAGAATCGTGGACCGTGACCAGGTCGAACCGGCGTTTCAGTCTTAGAGAGGTCATGTCGCCCTGCTCGATCTCGAACTGAGGGAGCAGATTCTTCAACTCTGCCAGCATGGGCCCCGAGAGGTCGACGGCCAGACCGCCCCCCAGACCCTCCAGCCCTTGAGCTAGATGGTACAGGTGGTGACCGCCTCCGGAACCCAGATCCAGCAACTCCGTCACCGGACGGGTGAGCGTGCTCTCCACCAGTTCACACCACTCCACCATCTCCGACTCGTAGGACTCGAGGGGACTGAGCAGTCGCCAAAGGTGGGCGTGGGTCGTGTAGAGGGGGTACTCCAAAGTCATCAAAAGTCGTGGTCGACCTTGCTCTTTTCCATCAAGCGGTGGAAGTCGACGTCGTAGTAGAGACAGTCGCCGTGACCGGAGAAGGCCCTTGAGACGCCGTAGTTGAGCCGGCCCAGCCAGCTTTGGACTCGCTCCACCGAACGGATCTTCTCGGCCGGACTCACCAGAGCGTTGCAATCTTTGAGGTCTCCTAGAAACCAGTCTCCCGTCATGGCCGTACCTCGGAAAATGACAAACTGGTCGGTCTGGCTGTGTTTGGGACAGTGGATAAGGAGAAGCGGCTCGCCGGATAGCTCCAGCAACTTGATATCACCGTCGTAAACTTCGTCAAACATCTCGTCGGGCCGCATGCCGACGCTTCGGGAGAGTCTCCATGTGAGAGGGCTGTTCAGATGGCTTCGGTGACCGACGAAGGTGGTCTCCGGGAAAGCCAAACGGAACTGCCCCATGGTGAGGCAGTGGTCCATATGGATGTGGCTCAGCAAGGCGTATTTGAGTGTCATGCCGTGCTTTTTCAAGAACTTCTTCACTTTGAGCCACGGCTTGGCGTCGCGGCCTTCCTTGTAGGGTGGCATCTCCACCACCGCCGCCTCGGGGCCGTGATGAAACAGCCAGACCGCGTTGTTGTACGGACCGAAGGGGCCCAATTTCACCACACCAGGCGCTTTGGGTGCGACAGCTTTCATTTCCTTACTCCTCGAACTCCTATGACGGGGGAGCCATTGTTTATTAACCCGCCCTCTACCTTTCGGTTGCTACAGGAGATATTCGGTGCGCTTCGTAGCTGGGCGGGTGAGCGAAGCGGACAACAAAGGGCACGGGGTGGCCAGGCTGTGGCAGAAGGTTGTGGACCTGCTGGAAGTGGCTAGCAGCCAGCGTCATATCGTGGCTCTGCGAGATGGTATGATCGCCTCTATCCCGGTGATCCTGGTGGGATCGACCTTTCTCCTCCTGGGGGTTCAGGGTGCCTGGATGAAGGACGTCGAGTGGATCGCCAACTCCGAGTTTTATACTTGGTACACCGGAGTCGCTCCGACACTCTTGATCCCCTACCGTTTTACGATGGGGATGCTATCTCTCTACGTCACCTTCACCATCGCCGCGGCACTGGCCAAGCAGTATGAACTTCCGGAGGTGCCCAACGCCTTAACAGCACTGGCCACTTTTCTCCTCGCCGATCGGCTACTGATAGGTAAGTTCTACGACCCGGCCCAACCCTTCGACCCCGACGCCGGGAAAGTTACTAAATTTATACCCGCCGAACCGCTGGGTGCCGAGGGTCTGTTTCTGGCTATTATCGTGGGGCTTGCCACGGTCGAGATCTCGAGGCTTTTCACCTACAAACCCAAAAAAGACTCCGAGGCCACCGCAAACGTCCCCCCCGCGGTCATCCACGCTTTCGCCAACTTCCTGCCTATGCTGGTTTGCGTCCTTATTATGTGGGCGATCCGCCACTGGTTTGGCCTTGACATCCACGAATTCATAGTGGAGCACACGCAGTTCCTAAAGAACCTTGGCGACACTTTCGGAGCCGTGGTCGTCGTGAACATACTGCTCCATCTCTTCGGCGTGGCGGGTGTCCACGGCATCTCCGTCATCAACGCCGGGATGTTGCCGATCTGGATGGAGTTTCTGGTGGCCAACGCCGATGCTCACGAAGCCGGCAAGGTCATGCCGTATGTCACCGCCTACCCGTTTTACCAATGGTTCATCTGGATTGGAGGAGCCGGCGCCACCCTGGCCCCCACGGTCCGATGTATGTTCAGTAAGAACGCCCACGTCAGGAAAATCGGAAGAGTGGCCTTCGTCCCGGCCCTCTTTAACATCAACGAGCCGCTGCTTTTCGGGCTTCCGATCGTGGCCAATCCGATTCTGGCTATCCCTTTCATCACCGCTCCGCTGGCTTGCGGAACCATCGCCTACTTTTCCACGGCCTGGGGTCTTGTAGGGAAAGCCTGGATCGAAGTCCCCTGGGTCTCTCCGTGTTTCTTCGGCGCCTTTCTCTCTACCCAGGATGTCATGGCTCTGGTTCTTCTGGCCGTCAACCTCGTCGTCTCCTACGCCATCTGGGCCCCTTTCATCTCCGCCTACGAAAGGCGACTCGCCCACGGCGCCCAAAAAGCGTCTACGGATGAAGCCCCCCAGGCATCTAGCGAAGAAGAGCAGAACTAAGGGCTTATGAAGCGCGTCATCAATGCGATCCTTCTTCTCGTTCTCGTGGGAGCGGTTCTTTACGTGGCCTACGTGGCCAAGCTCATTCCCAACCCTTTCAACAGAAAGCCCGGCCCCGTCACCACAGCCACCCCCACGGTCGTCCAGCGCGAAACCCTGAGAGTTTCGGTGGCCGACCGACCGGAAAAGCTTTTGATGGCGAGCCTCAAACGGCTTCTAGCGGTGGACGGCCACAAACTCGAGCTAGTGGAGTACAACCCTCAAACAGTTTGGCTGGAGTTAGCGGCCGGTGAAATCGACGTCGTGATCGCTCCCCTCGGTGAGGCCGTCAAGGCTCAAGGCCGGTTTCAGGCAGGTCGATTTCTCCTCTTCACCGGCGAATCGATCGGATTGGATAAAGTGATCGCCTGGCCCGACGCGGCCACCACCGACCGAGTGGCGGTCCAGCAGGCGGCCGGCACCGACTTTCTGGCCCGCCAGATGCTTCCCGAAGCGACCGTCGTGCCGGCAGCCGATGCCAAAGAGCTAGAGGCATGGCTTCAAGGCAAAGCCGTCCAAGCCGCTCTGATCGACACCAGTTCCAACACCCCCGGACTGGTGGAGAAGTTCAAAGTGCTTTCCACCACTTCCCCGGAGCAACCGATGCCCTCGGTGGCGGTGCTCAGCAAATCTTTCGCCGACAATTCGCATCAACAAGAATACACGGCCCGCCGCGACACCCTGGTAGCGGCGCTGCGTTCTTGGAACGGTTTGGTCGGTTATCTGGACACCCAGCCGGAACTCTTGAAATCAACCCTGAAAGCCGAGGCGGCCGAGATGGGCGTGGATGTCGAGCGTCTCCTGGAAGGCTACCGCTACCTTTCTCCCGGCCGGGGCCGCCAGGCCTTGCTCGATTTTCAGGACAAAGACTCCCTGAAACAGACTCTGGACCTTTTGGTGCTTTCCGGAGTCTCCAATCTCACCGGTCCGGACTGGAATACCACCGTTCAAGCGCCCTCTTTTCTGGAGCCGAGCTGGTCTCTCGGAGCTTCGACGGATGGGCTCCCCGCTCCCGAAGCCACTCTGGAGCCCACACCGCTCATCTCGGCTACTCCGGGCGCCACGATCACACCCCAGATCTCCACTCCGACGAATCTTGTCGCCACCTACCACTATCAAGATTTCACGCTTCCAGCGTCCTGGCCCGAACCGGAACTCGTGGGCAAGACTCGCGATTCTCTCACTCACGCCCCCGCGCTCTCCCAGAAAGCGGTGGCCGTGGCCACCACCGACAATCTCATCATCCACTCCATTGGAGAAAGGAAAGCCGAGCAGTCTCCCTTGGAGGCCCCTCCCACCACCGCCCCGATCTCGGACGGACGGTCTTTCTTCTGCGGGATAGAAGACAAGATTGCGGCCGTGAATAGTCAGGGAAAAGAGATATGGAGCCTGAAGGTCCAGGGTTCGCCTCTAGGTGCCGCCGCCGTGGTCGAGGGCAAACTGCTCTACGCCCTGGGCGGTGAGCAAGGAGGACGTCTGCTTTGCCTCGATCCCATCGACGGGGAGATTCTTTGGGAACAGGCGTTGGCCTCCCCCCCCGCTTCGGGACCGGTGGTCGGCAATCTGTCTGCCGGAAACGCCGTCGTCGTGCTGGACCAGACCGGCGAAGCCCGAGCCTTCGCTCTCGACAACGGAGCCAACCTCTGGACCCATAAGCTAGACGAAGCCAGCTTCCTCAGTCCCGCCGCGGGATACGGGAAGCTCGCCGTCACCTATCCCTCCGGCGAGGTTGTACTGCTTTCGCTGCAAGAGGGCAAACGGATCTGGGAGGTCTCGTTGGACAGCGCGCTGGCAGCTCCGCCGACCATTATCAGTACCGGGGTCCTGGTACCCTCGAAAGACACTTACCTCTATCTGTTATCGGCGGAGACGGGAGATATCGCCTGGAAGACGAGACTGTCGCAAACGATATCGGAGCCCGCAGTGGTGGCCGGGAATCAGATCATTCAAAGCGACGAAGGCGGCAAAATCCATACTTTGGCTCTGGACGGAACCCTGGTCTCCAGCGTCGAGGTTACCAATTCTTGGGTCTCCCGAGTGGTCCCGTTCGGAGGACGTTGGGCCATCGGCGACTCGTCCGGAGCCTATCGCGTCTACTAGCGCGTGACTTCTCGAAAGATACCATCGGCCCACTGGCGCGCGATCTGATTTCCTTCGGACCCGCCGTAGTGGATTCCATCTCCGCCGGAATACCTTGGGGTGTGCCCGGCAGAAGAGATGTACTTACCGTAGGGAGCGACCGCGGCCGCCATCTTCTGGTCAAACTGCTGGAGTGAACCGGGATTGGAGTTGTCCTTAGAGGTCTTCGGCGGGCCGACCCAGATGATCGGTATCCCGTGCTTCTGAGCAACCCGACCGATCTCATCGACCTGTGACTTGGGATCCCCCTGGCGAAAGTTGGCCCCGAGATTGACCAGAATCACACTCGGCTTCTCCTTGGAAATCAGGTCGTCCAGTCGCGGAGTTTGAGCGTTGGTGCCGTATCCGACGGTTCGCTCCGAACCGTCGGCCTTTTTCTCCCAGTAGCCGTACTTCGTGGATTTCCCCTGGGTGAAGGTGGATGCCGTCGCACCCGCGCTCGCGTAGGTGGACACTTGAGCGCCCGTTCCGCGGAGCTTGGCGTCCAATTCTTTGCCGAAGGTGCCGACGCTGTGGGAGTCCCCGATCTCTAAAACCTTCGTGCCGGGACCGATCGAACCGTTAAAGGTGCCTGTAGAGGCGGGAGACGACGGTTCAGCGGCAGCCACCGGAGAAGCTGCGCTCGTTCCACCACCACCTCCTCCGGAGGCAGGCACGATGCTGCCGGGAGAGCCGCCGTTGAAACCCGCCATCGGACTTCCAGATTGTCCGGCATAGGGCGTCGCCGCACCACCGACCTGGCCTCCGGATGCCATCTGCAACATTGCCGACATCATTTGAATCATCTGCTCCAGGAGGGCCATGACCGAAGAGAATCCGGCTTGTGGGCCCTGGCTCATATCGGGAGTCCCTAGAAAGGCGCTGTTGATTCCGCTCAAGTTCCCAAAGTCTGGTGTCGTTGCAAAGCTTGGGAAGTTCAGCAAGCTGCCTCCGAAGCTGCCCTGACTCAAGTTGCCCAACGCGGGACTGAGAGGCATCGGAGTGGTTTGAAAAATGGCACTCGGTCGGACCGGGCTCTGGTTGACGAATGAAATCAAGGTTGGCTCCTTTTTTAGCTTCTTGATCTCAGGCTAACCTCGACCAGTGGGTGGTCTGTGGACGAGCGACGGTAGGATGTTGCCACTATGTAAACCTATTCAGCCCTGGTACGGCTCAGGCGCCTTCATCTCGCCACCAACCGCCAGGTGCCACCGCGACACTCAAACGGTCAACACCGCGGCACCTGCAGCCCGCCCCAAGCCTCCAGTTTTCCTCGCGATCGAAAAAGGACCGCGCTGGCGCGGCCCTTCTTTGCCCCTCGCTGGGAAAGACTTACTTTATAGTGTCTGTCGGCGTCACGTTGGAATTCTCTCCAGCCTGCTCCGGATTGACCTGGCGTATCGTCACTCTCCCCGTGACGTTACCGTTCTTCGCCGGTCGGAAGAGGATCTGTTCGCGGTATCGAGCGCGGATGAGATTTGAGACGATTCGCATATGGGAAGTCTCTCCCGGTTTACACTTTTGACAAGAGTTGTTACAAATAGTTAACAAAAGCAGCCGAAAGGCTGATTGATGACACGCCCTGATGCAGCGATACTATTTAGCGTTTTGGGTTGCTTCGGCGGTCCATTCGAGGGGGTCTTTTAGTACCGGCAGCACCAGCCGCCCCCGTCCCACACTGTTAGCCACAGTGCCGGTCAGAGTGCCTTCCAGTTCGAGCGACTGCTTGAGCACCCGACTTCCCGTCCGGGAGACGGGGATCAGTTTCGCCTCAAGTTTGCCCTCCCGATCGATCTTGCCTCGCAGAGTATAGACCGCCCTACCAGTCAGCAGAGACACCCCCACTTGCTTGGAGACCAGGTCCACCTGAAAGCGACCGTTCACCAACTCATCCTGAATCAAAATATTAAGGCTGCCCGACACCTTGGTCTCTCCACCACCCGACAGACGAGCCACGGTGGTAATGCGGTCCCTCATCGTCAACTCACAACCCTTGCTATTGAACTCTTTGTCCAGGATCTGCACTTTGACACCGGCCGGAGACTCCCCATCCTCGAACAGTCGTCCCTTGAGATTCAGACTCAGAGTTCTCGCGCTACCTGTGATCTTGCACGGCTGAGAGCCGGTGACGGCTATCCGTACCAGACGGGTCCCGGGAGAAAGGGAGGACGTAGCCGTGAACTTCCAGCCCGCATCCTCGTATCGAGCATTCGCTCTTTCGGTGCCCACCTTACTGCGAACATTCCCCACGGCATCTCTCAGTCGACGACCTTTGTTGCGTTGAGCGGGCACTTTCGGATCGAGAATCTTCTCTCGACCGAGGAGCCGAACAAACCGTTCCGGATCTTTCTGCGACTCTTCCCAGTAGGTCACCGTCTCGAGTGGACTCAATTTTCCGGAGAACCCATACTCAGCGAGTATCGTGTCCAGAGGCGCCCACAGCTGTTTCCACGAGCCTTTGCTCAGACTCGCGTCCTTCTTCAGATTCGGTATAGCGACGTCTTTAAGGATAGCCCAGTTGGCCAGAGCCGCCCCGGTTCCCAGCTCTTCCTTGGACGGACCTCCACCCTGCAGATAAGCATCCAGAGTCACCAGGACTGCTGTTTTCAGGGCTGGGTCGGTCTGGGCCGAAGCGGGCTGTATGAAGAAGGTGAGGCAGCCCATCAAGAACGCTGCCAGTACCTGCCGGCGTAGCTTCAATCGCCCGCCCTTTTCACGCCGATTTTGTTTTGATAAAGCTTCATAAACTCGTGACCGAAGCGAGGGTTCAGAACGAGATGATGCTCATCCTGGCTGGAACGCAAGTAAATTCTGTCAAACAGGTAGTCCTGCTGGAGCAATGTCTTCAAATGGTCGCGCTCGTTGATACTCAACCCGGACAACCCCAGTCGCACGGCGACACCCTTGGCGTGCAACTCTTGCTCCCATCCCGTGGACTTGTCGGAGGCTCGGCCGAGTGCCACGACCGGGATCGACCAGGAGCCGTTGCTGATGAGGCGTCCCATTCGATCACGCAGGTGGAAGAGATAGCCTGCCAACTCGGGGCGGATCCATTTCTGCCGCTTGTCCTTGGTCTCACCACTCCAGTACTTCTCGGGAAACTCCACTAGAAAGCCCCTGTTGGCTCCTTCTTTTCGCCCGTCCTCGCCTTTGAACGCAGGGAGCCCCCGCACTTCTCCCGCCAATTGCGGTACCGAGTAGCGCTCCACCACTCGACTCAGGTACTCCTCCCCGGCCAGCAGCGCAGACAGAGAACCCAGGACCTTCCAGGGGTAGATGTCCGACTCGTCGCCGAGGGCGAGGTGAGCGTTGTTGCGGGTCGTTCGCTCCCCCTCCACGGTCCGCAGGCCGTTTAACATCTCTCGGCTTCTCGGGTCGTTCCAAAGATCGAGATAGGTGACGTTCAGGCGCTCCAGGGCTTCCAAAAAAGCCGTCCGGTCGTGTGGCTGGGGGTAGAGAACGGTTGGATCTCGTCGCCGCATGTAGTCGTAGAGAATGTCGTCCTGATTCAGAACCCCCTTGTGATAGGCACCAATGGCGTGGTCGACTCGACCACCGAACTGACTGAGAAGAAAGTCGAAGAAGAGCACCACATCTTCGAGGTTGCACTCGGCGATAGCCCTCTCGTCCTGGACACCCGCATCCTGAGCCATCTGGCGATGGCGCTGCTCCACGTTCAGCGCCGAGGCGGCCTCGTAAAGCTCTTTGGACTTATCCAGCTTCTTCTTGTCTTTGAGAATCTTGCCGTGGTACTTCTCCCAGTCGGCCTGCTCTTTGAGCTTCTGAGCCTTGCGAGCGGCATACCGGTGAGCTTCGTCGACGGCTCCCCAGGTCATCTGGCCCAGGCCCGCGGCGTCGGCCCAGGAGACTTTGGTCGAGCCTCCGGAGTTTTCCCAACTAGTGATCGCCAAGACGGGCAAAACCGGCACCCCATGCCGCTCACACATCTTCTCCAGTAGCGGACGATGCTTCTTTATCTGAGCATGGTTGTTGCGAAGATCATGGTATTCCGTGGGGTGAAAGATGACGTGATGAAAGGAGAGAATCTCCGCCACCATCTGCCGCTGTTGGGAGGCTTCCCGATCGCCGAAGACTTCTTTGATGCCGGTCGCCACGGCGTCAAGCTCCTCTTGAGTGTACTTTCCGTGCAGATAGTACTCCCTGAGATCGCCTTCGCCGTTCCAAGTGGGAGTGGATTTGCCGGTGGAGTCCGTCTTGGAAGCAGCCAGCTCCGGAGTCGCGGTCTCGGCGTCGGAGCCAACGGGATCGACGCTAGGACGACTACATCCCGCCAAGAGCAGAAGGCCGGAGAGGCCGGTCATGAAATTTCTGCGAGTCACTCCCACAACTCATCAAATTCGTTTCGGGGCAAAAGGTTCCCCCGCGAAGGGGAACTGGCACCCCAGGGATACGTTCTGCTGCTGGACCGCAACCTCCCCGAAATGGCTGAATCAGATTTTCTGCCTCGAGTCACCGCCACTGGTCCCGAGACCAGGGTCGTTGAGATGAACCCGCGATGGAACTCAACCGCCAAACCGGCAAGCACTTGAGGACAAGAAAACCCACCTGGAGACACTAGAAGGCGAGCAAATCTTTCACGTAGAATAAACTACGAGAGATACGACCGGGGGGTCGTCATATGTATAGTTTAATCGGAAAAGAGATTCTTTTTAAGGCTATCGAGACAGCCGAAGATGCCGTCTTCTTTGAAGATCCGGAGGGCAGAATTCTGCTTTGGAACCGTGGAGCGGAAGCTCTTTACGGCTTCAAGGCCGGTGACATCTTAGGCCACATCGTCGAAGGTCTCAATACCCGTGATATCCGTGAGCACATCGCTCACTTGGACCACGGTAATCAACCTGTCCAGATAGCCCAACGCTGCCAAGACGGTAGCGTGGTAAAGATCTGGTTGAGTAGCGGGCCTGTTCGAAACGACGACGGAAGCCTGGTCGCCTTTCAACACATCGGCCGCCCAGTGAGAGAAAGTTTGGCTCTCTCGGGGCTGCTCGAATCAGCTCCCAATGCCGTTCTCATTGTCAACGAAAACGGGGCCGTAGAGCGCATGAATAGCGCCGGCAAGGCCCTTTTTGGATATTCAGGGGATGAAGTTAGCGACTTGAGCGTATCCTCCCTTATCCCAAGTCGATTTCGGGAGAACCATCGTCATTTTCGCCGCCAGTTTCATCACAATCCGGTCGCCCGTCCGATGGGTGCCGGACGAGACCTCTTCGGTTTGCACAAAGACGGGAACGAGTTCCCAGTCGAAATATCTCTGCAACCGTTGAACGAAGACAGAAACCAACGCCGCGTCATGGTGACGGTCGTGGATCTCAGTCAAAGGGTTGCCGCCGAACAACGTTTCAAGCTGGCTGTTGAAGCCGCCCCTTGCGGCATGCTGATGGTGGACTCCGAGGGGTGTATCGCTCTGGTGAATAGCCAGGCCGAAGAGCTTTTCGGGTACTCCCGCTCCGAACTGCTCGGAGCTTCCATCGAAACACTTGTTCCGCAACAGTATCGAGCCGGTCATCACGACTTACGGAAAAACTTCAGTCAAGCGCCGACGGCTCGGCGCATGGGTGCCGGACGAGAGCTCTTCGGATTGCGCAAAGATGGAGCCGAGGTGCCGGTGGAGATCGGTCTAAACCCAATCAACACAAGGGAAGGAGCGTTCGTCCTGGTCTCCATAATCGACTCCACCGAAAGACGCAAAGCGACGGAAGAGCTGCGACGCTCCCTCAAGGACAAAGAGATTCTGCTTCAGGAGATCCATCATCGAGTCAAAAACAATCTCGCGGTCATCGGGAGCATTCTCTATCTGCAATCCTCCACAACCGATGACAGTAAGCTTCTTCGCGTCCTTCAAGAATGCCAAGATCGCATTCGCTCTATGTCGCTAGTTCACGAGCGGCTGTACCTTCACGGTGATGTGGGCCAACTCGACTTCGCCGAATATGTTCAAGAGTTAACCCAGCAACTGGCCCGGAACAACCTGCCGAGTAGCCAGCCGATCTCTCTGGACTTCAAGCTTGAGAGTATTCCCCTCGAACTTAAGCAGGCCGTACCCTGTGGACTCATTCTCAACGAACTCCTTACCAACGCTTTTCAACACGGGTTCCAGGGACGCCGGCAGGGGACCCTGTCCATCTCTCTTCGTCGGGTTGAGGGGGACAATATCTCGCTGGAAGTGATCGACGACGGCCCTTTTCGTGAAGAAGCTACTTTCGAACGAGAAGGCTCTCTCGGCCTCAGGCTGGTTCGCTCCTTGACTCGTCAACTCGACGGCGAATTCGAAATCCGTCAACTGCCACGGGGCGGGACCTTGACCCAACTCTGTTTTGAAGAGGTGAAAGCGGAATGAGTAAATGCCTGGAAGGACTTCGAGTACTGATCGCCGAGGATGAGGCATTGTTGGCAGAGGAGTTGTACCTTCGACTAAGTCGTCTGGGGATGGTCCCTGTCGCGACCGTGGATACGGCTGACGGCGCCGTGAAAGCCGCTTTAGAACTGAAGCCGGATCTTATCTTGATGGACATCCGTCTAAAGGGAGAAAGGGATGGAGTTCAAGCTACCGAGATCATCACTTCAGTGATATCCATTCCAACGGTCTTTCTGACGGCCCACTCCGACCCCGACACGATGCGACGAGCCAAAGGGGCGCAGCCGTACGGCTATGTTCTCAAACCTTACAATGAGCGAGACCTGATTGTAACGCTTGAGATGGCTCTCCTTCGTCACCAACTGGACCGGGGACTTAAAGCCAGCGAGAGACGATACTCCGCGACGCTCGACAGCCTGAGAGAAGGGGTGATAGCCATCGGGGGGGACGGCTTGTTGAGCTATATCAATCCGGTGGCCACCCGAATGACAGGATGGCCTCTCAAAGAGGCGTGCGGACGGCCCGCCGAGGAAATCTTCGAACTGCTCGACGAATCCACCCGAGCTCCTCTGGACAACTTGCTTTCCGCCACTTTGAACTCTAAGCGTCCCAGACAGCTCGTGGCATCCACCTTGCTCCGAAATCGATACGGTCAAGAGATTCCGGTTGAGGCTTCGGCCGCGCCTATTCAAGAAGAGGGCTCTTCGGTGAACCTGGGGGCGGTCATGGCCGTTCAGGACCTTCGAGAACGCCGTCAGGTGCGGGAAAAACTTGAGCGCACCAAAGAGCAACTCCAGTTGGCCCAACGAATGGAGGCTGTGGCGCAGCTATCAGGCGGCTTGGCCCACGACTTCAACAATCTGCTCACCATCGTCTGCTGCCACGCCGAACTCCTTCTCCTGGAGGAAGACCTGAGCTCCGACTCTCGAGAGTTGGTGGAAGAGATTCAAAAAGCCGGCCGGGAAGGATCGAGCATCACTCGTCGGCTCCTCTCATTCAGCAGACAGCAGGCCGTTGAACCGATTGCCCTATCCCTGGGACGGGTGTTGAAAGATATCGGAAAGGTCCTGTTCAGGTTATTGGGCCAGCACATCGATGTCAGCATTACCTGGGAAGAAGAGCTTCCCAACATCGAAGTGGACCCGCGACAACTCGAGCAAGTCTTACTCAATCTCGCGATCAACGCCAGAGATGCCATGCCTGAAGGTGGAAAACTCGAGCTTCGCGCTGAGAACTCCGCTTCCGAGGATGTCTTTGGAACGATGCGTCGAGAGGTCAAGTTGACGGTAGCGGATACCGGTACCGGAATCCCCCCAGCCTCCCTGAACAGGATATTCGAACCGCTCTATACCACCAAAGAGGCCGGCGTTGGGAGTGGGCTCGGTCTGGCTACCGTCAAGGCCATCGTCGACCAATCTCACGGACGAATCGAAGTCTCCAGCAAGCCTGGCGAAGGTACCTGTTTCACTCTTCGCTTTCCCGCCCTCGAAGACGGAGAACCCTCGAACGGGGAAGTCTGTGACCGGATCGCGATTGCCAATACAAGACTCCAGGAGTTGTCGAGCAGCCACGGTACGATCCTGCTGGTGGACGACCAGCCCACGGTTCGGGGTTCCATCGCCGGAGTGTTGAGAAAACAGGGTTACGACGTGGTCTGCGCGGAGAACGGCCAGGAGGGCCTGGAGTTCATCCTCGGCCATCCGGAAGCCATTCAACTAGTCATCGCCGATGTCGAGATGCCGGTCATGAACGGTCAGGAGATGGCGAAACGAATTCGTGCGTACCATCCCCACAAATCAATTCTCTTCCTATCCGGCCACACTCGCAACAACTTGTTGGAGAAGAAATTTCTCGAAGGTCGCGAACCCTTCTTACGAAAGCCTTTCGAGGTTGCCGAATTTCTTTCCGTGGTGCACCAATTGATCAAACAAGCCTCGGATGGTGAGAGAGACCTACCATAACTACCAAGCATAGAGAATCGTTGGTCACCGGCGAGGATGGAAAAGCGCGCTGCTTCTGGTGTGCATCGGCCGAAGACTACCGGGACTATCACGACCGCGAATGGGGGCGGCCCGTCTACGACGACCGCCGTCTGTTTGAGAAAATCTGCTTGGAAGGTTTTCAGTCGGGGCTCTCCTGGCTGACGATTCTTCGAAAGCGTGACAACTTTCGCCGGGCGTTCGCCGATTTCGACTACCACAAAGTCTCCCAGTTCGATCACAAAGACGTAGAGAGACTTCTGGGAGATGCCGGAATTGTTCGCCACCGAAAGAAGATCGAATCGACCATAAACAACGCCGCTCGGGCTGTGGAACTGGAAAGAGAGTACGGAAGCTTGAGCAAGTTCTTTTGGCAGTTCGTCCCGCCATCGTCCGAACGACCGAAAGAGATGACCTGGGAAAGTCTGCGCACTTTGAGCCGTACCCCTACCTCTCTGCGCCTCAGCAAAGAACTCAAGAAGCGCGGCTGGTCCTTTATCGGACCTACCACCGCTTACGCTTTCATGCAAGCCATGGGACTGGTCAACGACCACATGGCCGGATGCGATTTCTCCCCCACCAAACCTGGAAGCTAAGAGTCACCCGATGCCGGACCGTAAACGCATCGACCTTGGCCGCTCCGGTGAGCGCGCCGCACTGGAGTACCTCCACAAGAAAGGTCTGGTACTGGTGGAATCCAATTTTCGCACCAGGCGCGGTGAGGCCGATCTTATTCTGCGCGACGGCGACACCCTCGTCTTTTGTGAGGTCAAGACCAAGCGTTCGGTGGCTTCCGGACACGCCGCCGAGAGCTACACGCCCAGGCAGCAGAAACGGCTTCGAAGCCTGGTGCTGCGGTATTTACAGAAGACCGGCTGGGAAGGCCCGTTGCGAATCGACCTTCTCGCTCTACAAAAGGAGCCGGAAAGTCCTCACTTCTCCGTCCACCATTTCGAGGACGCCGTTAGCCTTGAAGACAACTGGTGAACAGTGTATAAAAAAGTCGTTATGTTGAAATTTATAAAAACTATCACGTTGGTGTTCACCCTTCTCCTCGCCTTTGGGGCCGGTCTGACCGTGGGAGAAGAAGAGAAAACGGAGGCTCCGCGCGATTTATCCGGCCGATGGAGCGTACACTTGCGCAACAGCCTCGGCACAAAAATATGTACCTTCGACATCGAGCAAGAGGACGCGCGACTGCGTGGCAAGATTTTGATCTACGCCGAGCCGGAAACCGATCTGGACGGACGCTTCAACGAAGGTAACGAAATCATGCTTTGGGGGGTGCACAAGCAAGAACGCACAGGAGTAGCCACGCACCTTGAATTCAAAGGCGTATTCGAAGGTGAGCCAGGAGAAGAAATTCTCAAGGGCCAGGCCGAGTACTTCGACAAACGCTACGATTTCGTGGCTAAACGGAAGAGAAAGAAGAGATAAGCCTCGACAAGGTCGCTAGAGGACCCAACTACCATGCTCGAAAGCCACTAACGGCAGTTGTTTTTGGAGATAGTCGAGCCCTCGGGTTTGGCCCATCATATGGGCATCCAAAAAAGCGGTTATGGTGGAATTGACCATGATTCGTGTATCGCGGCGAACCCACCCGAAGACCTCACTGAAGTGTCCGTGACGGGTCCCTCCGATGAGGAGATGCGATTTCACCGGAGCCTGGCATTTCATGTAAGGCTCCAGATGGGAGCGCGAACCTTTGCCCAGTGTCCAGAGGTCGTCCTTCGTCCCACTGACGAAGAGAGTCGGTTGGACCAGGTTGCCGAAGCTTTGAGGGTCGATACCCAGTCGTTGAGTGGGAAAGCTGTTTCCGTAGGGAGACAGAACGATCAGGGTATCGACGGCTCTGGGGACGTTCACCTCCACCGTGTCCGCCTTGAGCCCGGCGAACAGTCCACTGGTCAAGGCTCCGAAGGAGTGCCCCATCATACAGAGCCGGCCTTCCTCGGGAGAAACCCCCCAGAGACCTTCGTCAAGCGCTTTGATGGTGGCGGTAAGCTCTGACGTTCGTCTTCTTAGCTCGGTGCGAGAAAACGCTCCAAAGGGAGTCTTCAGAGCTACCGCTGTCCAATCGCTCCCGCCGTGAGTCGGTCTCACAACCAGATACCCACGACCAGCCAGGAAACTTTCGATGTATCGAGTGGCCGAGCGGTGTGCCCCCAGACCCGGAGAGATGACTACGGTCGGGAGTGACTCGCCGTGCTCCGCGGGCGAAGTGAGATCGACTCTCAGCCTTCCACGTCCCGAAGGATGGTCCAGATACTCGGTGCGAGTCTGGATGGCCAGGACCGGCTCATCCATCCTGTAGGGTGCAGCTTGCTCAAAGGGAGGCGGCTCTTGATACTCCTCCATCAAGAAATGGAGCGAACTGAAGGGCGAATGCTCTGAGTGAGGTCCAAACTTCTCGTGGAAATGACGATATCGATTGCCCAGCTTTTCGCGAGCAACCTTCACCGCTTTCGTCAAACAGTCATTTACCGAGACCACGTGTACCAGTTTAGCGGTTGGAGGCGGGCTCGACCAGGGTCTCTTGACCTATTCGACTTTGAGCGCGCCTGGAACGAGGGATAGCACGGCTTTGAGGAAGCGGAGGTCTCGATGGGAAAACTGATCTTTCTTCATATCGTTGTCGAAGTAAGCAAGAGCGAGAACGTTGCCGTTTTGATCGGTGCACGACGCCGCCAGACAGCATCGAACATTCAAAGACAGGCTGCTGTCCTCGGAGATCCGGGGGTCGTGTTCCGGGTCGAAGGAAAGAAAGCTGCGCCCTTGCTCCAGAACGGCGTCGACAGCCTGCCGACTGAACGGAAACTCTTTTCTTAAGCCTTCATCGCCTTCGTATAGAAATCTATTCTCTCTTTCCAGCCACATGCAGCCGCGTTCTGCCCGCAACTGCTCCACCAGGCCCGCCAGAACGTGCTGATAGTTTTCCTTCGTGACCGGCTCGGCGAGCTTTTCCCGAAAACTCTGAAGTAGCTGTTCATCCATAGCCCTCTCCTCATGAACGAATCTCCCCGACTCTCCATGACTACGGAAACCGGCTGCAAATGCCTTCAGTCGCGCATAGGAGTATGGAACTATTCCTATAAGCTAGCCACTATGAGCGAAGAAAATTTCACCATCCATCAATACGCCCTCGGACCCTGGGACAATCTCATGTACCTGCTGGAAGACAACTCGACCCACAACTGTGCCGTCGTGGATCCGGCCTGGGATATCGAGGCGATCGTGAAGGAGATCGAAAAGCGGGGGCTGACTCCCACCCACTGCCTCATCACTCACAACCATTACGATCACGTGAATATGCTCTTTCCCCTCCTGGCTCGCTATCCGGATATTCCGGTGTACATGCTGGACATCGAAATCGATTGGTCGAAGTTCAGCTGCGACAACCTGGTGAGAGTCTCCGCCGGAGACACCATCGAGATAGGCGATAATCTCAAGGTCAAGACCATTCACACACCCGGCCACAGCCCCGGGTCGATGAGTTTTCACCTGGGCAACAGCCTTCTTACCGGAGACGCCGTTTTCATCGACTCCTGCGGGAGGGCCGACTTCGTGGGCGGCGATCCCAAGGTCCTTTACAAAACTATCAATTGGCTGGCCGACAACCTTCCAGAGGACACCGTCTTCTATCCCGGCCACGGCAGCCTGGAGCGCGGTAGTGACACTCTCGCCAATCAGAAGAAGAACAACCCTTACTTTGTGTTCGATAACTATGAAGACTTCGAAGCCAAAAGAATGGATGGCTACAGTCCGGGGAGTCCGATGCCGTCGGTAAGCCCGGAGTGGGAGAAAAAAGTCGAAGAGCAGCAACCGGCTCACGCGGGCCCGGTCCCCGGCCTACCCAGCGCGTAGAAGCCGGACTTCTAAGCTTCCAAAGTACTCGGGGGCTCGTTTTTTTCCGGTCCGAAGATCTTGTCGATCACCTTATCGACCCTGTTTCGAAAGCCTTCGTGATTCATATAGGCCAGCTGCCCCATACCCGCCACCGCGGAAACGCCGAGCGCGGGTACGGTGAGAATGCCTGCCTTGAGCATGGAGCTTGCCACCGCTCCGCTAGAATCGAGAATACTCTTGACTTTCTGAGTCCGGCTGTATTTTTCGGGCTTAGCCAAGACAAGTCCGGTTCTGGCTACGTTCGAGGCGATGGAAAGACCTAGAGAAACGCCATCCATGTTCATGAGGAGAGCCGCATTGCCGGCCGCTCCCACCAGGTCGGCTCCGCCCATATAGGCCAGATACTTGTCGCCGGACTTGACCCCGGCATAAACTTCCAAACTCCCGACAGCCGCACCCGATAGGGTCTGAATCACCTGGGCGCTGTTGTAGATCGCTCCACCCACACCTGTGGGGTTGTAGCCCCGGTCCACCAGTGTGCCAAGTGCGTCGCCCGCCCCGCCGAAGTCGCCACGGATCAAGGCAGAGCCGCCGTCAGCCAGAGTCTTCAGGTTCATCAGTGGGTTGGAAAGATAACCCACCACGACACCCGCCGGCTCCACCAGGTTGACCAGAGTCGAACGTTGCTTCACCAGGTCCGCCCACTCGGCGGCCGTCTTGCCGTCGGGGAGGCCTTCAACCTTCGCGAGTTCTTTCTTGGGAGCTCGGGAGTTCGGTTTTGCTATAGGAGGGCGCTTCGTGCTGGAGATGACCATACCAAGATCATACTTTATTGTGCCTTGCCTCTTGTTACAACGGCAACTGTCCCCGGGCGAATTAAAGAAAAACGCTTCAAACCCCGTAACCACGGGACTTGAAGCGTTTCAACTGGCTTCTCACTTTACTCAGCGGTACAGTTTGATTCCACCTATAGCGGTTTAGGGTCTGTTGACATTCAGCATTCAGTCGCCAAACTTGTTCATTTTCCGTCTCCCGAAGCAAAATTTTCCTCAAATAGGTCCACTATTCCGCAGAAAATTCCACTTCGGGAGACAAAAAATGTCC
>Ga0208701_100054_pt1 | contig 56526 bp, 48 predicted proteins | sample DeeseametaMP1482_FD_184188 | JGI IMG/M metagenome (GOLD analysis project Ga0208701, IMG submission 184188) | Marine microbial communities from the Deep Pacific Ocean - MP1482 (SPAdes) | ecosystem: Environmental > Aquatic > Marine > Oceanic | place: South of Fiji, South Pacific Ocean | collected... | reverse complement strand
ATAAAAGCCACACCACACAACAACGCGAAGCCGCCCACCCCCACGGAGAGAAGCCAGGTGATCGCTTCCGGTGATCGAGTCCTCATCTCAGCTTCGCCCGTCCAGATGGCCCTTTACCACCGCCTGGTCGACCAGGTTCAGCATATAGTCCCACAGGCGCTCAGAACCGTCTTCGATCGGCCGGCAGCGGTCGATCACCTGCCCTCGCCGGACTCCGTGCGCCTTCCAAGTCTGTCCTTCGGTGAGGCAGTTGTGAAGCAACGGCTGCATTCTATCCACCGCGCCCGCGAACCGTGCGTCGGCCGTCTCTCGCTCCTCAAACTCGTCCCAAAGAGCGCGAAACTCCTTCCCCTGGTCCTCCGGAAGCATGGAGAAAAGCCTGTCGGCGGCGGCTCGCTCGCGCAGCGACTTGTCGTGATGGGCCGCCTCGTCGTAGGCGTAGGTGTCGCCGGCATCGATCTCCACCAGGTCGTGGATCAACACCATTTTCAAAACTCTTAAGCTGTTGATCGGTTGATCGGAATGTTCGGCTAAAAGCAGCACCATCATCGCAAGATGCCAGGAATGTTCGGCATCGTTCTCGCGTCGCGAGCGGTCGAGCAATATCGTCTGACGCTGGACGTGCTTGAGCTTGTCGATCTCGGCGATGAAGGCGACCTGTTGAGCCAGACGCTGGGAAGGGTTCATAAGTATAAATTTGGGTCGGGGTCGTTGAGGTCCTTTTGATGTGGGCAAGCTCACACTGTGAAGGGCCTAACGATGTGCGGCAACCCACACTGTGAAACGATTTACTTTGTGCTTGCTGCCACAGCGATCGCCCCCGGACAGCGATAAGGTGAGGGTAAGAAAGGTGGAAAAACCTATGGTACAACCACTCGAATTAGAGACAAAATCGGACCGCACCGAGCGTGGGGAGTCGTTCTGGTCGATCTTGGAGCAAGTCGCTCGACGTCGTCGCAGCAAACAGAAGGCCCGTCTGGAGCTTCTCAAGAGAAAGGTACTGCAACTGGCAGCCTATCATCGGGGAGTCCTCACCGTATCGGACCTGCTCACCCAGGATTGGTGTGATTTGGAGGAGGCGAACCACTGCTTCCAAGATCTTCAGGTGGAAGGGCACTGCTACTTCCGCACCACTCATCAAGACCGTTACGTCTACGTGTTTCCCGGCTTGTCCAATTCCTAAATCTTATCGGCTAGAGCGCTTTGACCGCCTGAAAGAGACCCCACTTGTGGGCCCCCAAACGGCAATGACGTAGCTTAGCCTTCCAAGCCAGGGGCATGGCGAGCTTACTGGTCCAGCTCAGTCCTTCCGCCGAATCCATAGACGCAAGCTCCCGCCTGAGAGTGTCACTAAAAAGGGGCGTCAAGTCCTGAGCCGAGATACTCTGGAAGTTCGCTTCTTCTAGAAACTGCCGATACTCGGAGATAGTATGAAGAGTGTACCGCCGAGTCTCCATGTAGACTCGGAACGTGAGCGGCCAGGGGCGAGACCCGCAGCAGTAGTCGGTGAACATCAGACGCCCTCCGGGCTTCAGGGCTTGAAAGAGGAGATTGAAAAGCTGCGGCTTGTCATCGATGTGCAGGAAGACGTCTCGACTCACAATGGCGTCAAACTCGCCGTTGAAATCGATATCCAGGCTATCCATATCGAGAAATCTGACCTTATCGGTCAGGCCCCGTTCCGAGCAACGTCGGTTGGCTTCGTTCACCAGCCCCAAGCATAGGTCGATGCCGACAACTTCAGCCTCGAACTCTTCTGCAAGCAGAAACGCGCACCCGCCCACTCCTGAGCCGACGTCGAGAATTCGACCGCCCTTCTGGAGTCCTCCCTCTTCAAAAAGACGAAGAGCTAACTCTCGGCCGCCGGGACTGAGGAAATCCTCCCCGAAGACGGCTTCGTAGGCGCGCACGTTGGAAGCGCTGTACTGCTTCTCTTGAATTTTGGTAGATAATTTAAGTGCCAAGCCTCGCCATTCTAGGCGATATTGCACTCGGAAGTCCAGGCATCGACCCGAGCGGCGACACTATCCAGTCTCTCCGAAAGTTCGCTTGTGCCCCAGACCACAACGAAAAAGCGACAAGTCGAATCGTCCACTTTGGTTCGCTGAGCATCTTTGACAGGACTCCCTGCGGGACCGTGCCGATCACAAAGAACCGGTAACCCCTCGACTTTCAACTCCTGACCTGAGGGGTTGAAAACGTAAGCTTCTCCGGGAGCGCCCAGTCGAAACTCGGTCTCGCCGTCCAATTTGTCGGCATCCAGGACCGAGATCGGAAAGCCGGATTCCAGAGAAACGATGTTGAAATAATCGACCACCGGGTGGATGGTGGGGAATCGCCCTTCCTCCACCGCCTTGACCAAAGATTCGGAGGCCGGACGCCCCCTCCCTGACGGCTTGTAGCCGCCAAAACGAAGGAGGGCGCGGACCGCCTTCTTCACATCCTCGGGAATCTCGGGGCGGCTCTCGGGGGCGCTCGGGCCGTCCCGCGAACCGTCCCAGCTTAAACTATAAATCAGGGGACGAAAATCAGGGCTCATTTAGGGCGTCAAAAAAAGGTCTTGAATTCGGACCCCTTGGGCGGACAGTACTTCTCCGACCCAGCTTTCCATGATGTCGTGGAAGCGACCGCAAAACTGCACGCCGACTCTTGTCCCGTGGTTCCAGCGAACCTTGGCACGCACCGGTCGTAGTCCGTGCATACCGACCGTCACGGTGTCTCCGGGAAGCAGAGCCTTGTGAGTTTCTTTCACTTCAAACCCCACTCCGAGCAGCGACAAATCGACTGCTTCTACTGATTCTGAACGAGCCTGCTGCGCTCCCTCCTCAACGACCTCCAGGTCGACGAGGCAAGGAACACGAGAAAAGACCCTCTTTTCGCTACCTTTTTCAGAGGTCTCGCGATTTTGCATTTTCTTATCCTCTCACATGGGCCGAGGGGTGAGCGTCCCGCGGTTATGTGTGTCTGCAAACATTGAAATTATCTATTGGACGATTTCCGGCTTACCATGATACCCTCCCGAGTCCTGTAGAAACATGTTAAAAATATGACATTAAATTTTTCATGCGAGAAATGCACCACTCAGAGTAGGTTTTCAAGTTTTTGAGACGTTTAGAGCCCTTCAGAAAGAGAGCTTCTGGCCTTCTCTTTCCATTCACCGTCGTCTTTTTCCACCACCGCTTGAAAGAGTTGCGTCGCCAAATCGTTTCGAGATTGCTTCTGCAGCGCCACTCCAAGGTAGTAAAGTCCTTCGACCTCTCCCGGATTCAGAGCCAACCCCCGTCGGAGAGCCGTCTCGGCATTCCGCACTTGCCCGGAGGAAAGATGTGCCTTACCGAGCTCCAGGTAGGTACCGTAGCGGTCGCCGTGAGTCTTGACGAGCTCCTCCAAGAGAGCGGCAGCCTCGGCCGGTCGGTTCTTCTCCATCAACCAACCCGCAGCCAGCAGGGACGCCTGTTCTTGGAGTTCGGGAAACCTCAAGGCCGGCTGAATCGCCGCCACCGCTCCTTCCTTATCCCCCTGGGCAGCCAAAAAACGGGCCAGATAGAGATGGCTCTCTCCCAGCTCTGGATGAATAGCGGCAGCTTCTCGAAAACCGCGCTCGGCCTCTTCCTTTCGTCCGAGTTCGGCTAGCGCCCGAGCGCGATAGACCGGGAGCATCGGTTGGTACACCTCCTCGGGACGGGCCTGCTCAAACGACTCGATCGCTTTTTCGAATTCACCCTGTTCAAAATAGACTCGGCCAAGGTTGTAGGATGCGACCGTTTTGGTAGACTCGTGCTGGAGAGCCTGTTGGTAAAACTCTCTGGCCTTCCCCAGCTCGCCTTTTTGAAAAGCCATGTTTCCACGCTGGAGAAGACTCTCTCGAGAGAGACATCCTGCCGTGGTCAGGAAAAGGGCTATCAACAAGCCTACGAGGGCCGCTCTGTATCCGTGTGCAGGTTCCATGAGACGAACAGTCATTCGAGCTTTCAGCCCCGTAATTCCTTGGTTCCACGGGAGGTGTGCCGATCCCCGGTTTCGAACAGACTGGCTCCCAGGAGGCAAAGTGTCAGCAACCCCAGTAGCCGAAGAGCTCAGCAAAGAACAAAGATTGTATCGAATTCGCCACGGACTGGCCCACGTGATGGCTCAGGCTGTGCTAGAGATGTTCCCGGAGGGCAAGATCGCTATCGGTCCGCCCATTGAAAACGGATTTTACTACGATTTTGATCTGCCGAGAGCTCTCACCGACGCCGATCTCAAGTCGATTGAGAAGCGGATGAAAAACATCCTCAAAAAGAGGCACGAATTTCAGTATCGAGAGTTGACCACGAAGGAAGCCAAGGAGCTCTTCAGCGACCAACCCTACAAGCTGGAACTCATCCGCGATCTGGAAGAAAAGGACGACGATACCGTCCTTTCCACCTACAAGCACGACACCTTTGAAGACCTCTGCAAGGGCCCCCACGTCGAAAATCTCGGCGAGATTCATGGCAAAGCGTTCAAGCTACTCTCGGTGGCCGGAGCCTATTGGCGTGGAGACGAGAAACGCGAGCAGCTCCAACGCATCTACGGAACCGCCTGGGAGAGTCCGGAAGAGCTCAAAGAGCATCTGACCATGCTGGAGGAAGCCAAGAAGCGGGACCACCGCAAGCTTGGTCGCGAACTGGATCTTTTCAGCTCGGAAGCCGACGAAATGGGAAGCGGCCTGGTGCTATGGCATCCCAAGGGCGGCCTGATGAAGCACCTGATTGAGATGTTTTATCGCACCACCCATCTGGAGAACGGCTACGACCTGATCTCCACCCCCCACATCGGCCGGGCCAATCTGTGGGAAACCAGCGGCCACCTCGGTTTCTACGCCGACGGCATGTACTCGCCGATGGACATCGACGGGCAGCCGTACTACCTGAAACCGATGAACTGCCCGTTTCACATCCTGATCTACAACGCCAATCTTCACTCCTATCGAGAGTTTCCCATCCGCTACGCCGAGTGGGGCACCGTCTATCGCTACGAGCGAAGCGGCACCCTGCACGGACTGCTGCGGGTTCGCGGCTTCACCCAGGACGACGCTCACCATTTCGTGCGCCGCGACCAGTTGGCCGCCGAGATCGACTTCATCCTGGAGTTTTCCCTCTACACCTTGAAGTGTTTCGGATTCGACCAGGTCAAAGCGTACCTTTCCACCAAGCCGCCCGAGAAGTCGGTCGGTGAACAGAAAGACTGGGAAGATGCGGAGCACTTCCTGGAAGAAGCCTTGAAACGTGCCGGTCTGGATTATGGCGTGGACGAAGGCGGCGGAGCTTTCTACGGGCCCAAGATCGACCTCAAAATTAAGGACGCCATCGGGCGGGAGTGGCAACTGTCCACCATCCAGGTAGACTTCAATCTGCCCGAGCGGTTCGACATGACCTACACCGGGTCCGATGGAGAGAAGCATCGGCCCTACATGATTCACCGCGCCTTGCTGGGCTCGTTGGAGCGATTCTTCGGGGTGCTGATCGAGCATCACGCAGGCGCCTTTCCCCTCTGGCTAGCGCCCACCCAGGTGACCTTCATCCCGATCGCCGATCGTCACGAGGAAGCCGCCCACGCCCTGTGCGCCCGTCTGAAAAAGAAAGGCTATCGCGCCGTGGTGGACGACAGCAACGACCGCATGAGCAACAAGATCCGCAAGGCCCAGAAGCTAAAGGTCCCGTTGATGTTGGTCATCGGCGACGAGGAAGTGGAAAAAGGCGGAGCTGCGGTCCGACTTCGCAGTGGGGAGGATCTGGGCCTGATGACGGGCGACCAGATTCTTGAGTATCTAGAAAAAACGGCGACCGAAGAGCTGCCGCCGGCTCCTGATCTCCCCGTGGTAAAGTAGGATTCCGCCCGAAACAACTTAGAATCTAACAGATTTCTAACGGTTTTCCACTTTCTGTTCAACATTCGGCCCGCTATATTAGCGGTGGCGCGAGCGCGCCCAAGGGAGTATTGATATGCCTATTTATGAGTATCGTTGTGAATCGTGTGACGCGGTTTCCGAAAAACTGGTCAGAAACGGCAAGGAGCCGACCGCCTGTCCTGAGTGCGGAGCGGAAGCGTTGAAGCGCCTGATTTCGAAAGCCGGCATCATCTTTAAAGGCAGCGGCTTTTACGTCACCGACTCAAAATCGAGCTCCAACGGTAGTAGCGGCAGCACGAAGTCAGACTCGAGCACGAAAACCGAATCTGCCTCTAGCGACAGCTCGAGCAAGCCCGAATCGAGTAGCAGCAACTCCTCCGATACGAAGAGCGCGTCTACCCCAAGCGCTGACTAACGCCCCTGATAGCGGCCCAGATCCAGAATAATCAGCGAACCGCTTCTCTCATCCAACTCAAGGCTCACCACGTCCGCCTTTTCGGCATCTCGCAAGAGCGCGGAAAAGCTCCGATATCCGTAGTACTCCATATCAAACGTGGGCATGAGTCGGTTCATGGTTTGCTTGACCAGCGAACTCCACAAGATATCCCGGTCCTGGCGCTGCAGAGCCTTCACCGCATCGACCAAGAGGGCGAACAGCTCGCGCTTCTTCTTTCCTAAATCGGCAAATCGACTGTTGTCGCCCCGCCCCCGAATGAGATCTTCGTAAAAGATGAACTGATCACAGGTGTCGATCAGAAGATTCGAAGTGCTGTTCTTGACCCCTATGCCGATCACGGCTTTGTTGTATTCCTTCAGCTTGGTCACGAGCGGGCTGAAATCGCTATCGCCGGACGCCACCACGAAAGTATCGAAGTGAGGACGGGTATAGCTCAGGTCGAGCGCGTCCACCACCATTCGGATGTCGGCTGAGTTCTTTCCGCCGATCTGTTTCTCCGGAATATCCAGCATCTCGATGGCCGCGGAGTGAAATTCCTTGCGGTATTCGTCGTAGTTGCTCCAGTCGCAGTAGGCGCGCTTGAAGAGGATGCGGCCCCATTCTCTAAGGCGCTTTAGCACCAGAGATACCTCGAACTTCTTGTAGCCGGACTGGCGGGCTCCAATGGCTAGGTTTTCAAAATCTATAAAAAGCGCTATATTTGCTTCGTCGTTGTTCATAACATACCGTTCCCCCGCAAAGCGGGAAAGAAAACCCCGGATTGGGGCAGGATTCTTTAGGAGCGAGCATAACACATACGGCTCAATACCGATCGGACGCCTGTTCCGAGCGCAGTGAAGGACTGAAAATTGCAGTACAAAGAAGAGTATTTGGAAAAGCATTTCGACGGATTCGAGTTTTTCGATCCCGAATGCCGTGATCGTCGCGTGAGAGAAGTTTGGCTTCGCACCAAGCGCTGCCTGGAAGATCCCGGCTACGCAGAGTTCACGATGCACCCGACCAACTGGATGACGGGTGTCGAGGCTCGCCGGGCCGAAAACAACAAGTTGGGCTAGACCCCTGGATCAGGGGAGTCTCAGTGCTTTTATCGAGGCCCAAAGAAGTGCCGGAACGGTGGAATCCGCCGGGTCGTTCACTCTAGCCATTGAAAAAGCGCGAGATAAACTGGCCTCCTACACTCTGGCCAGGCCCGAAGATTACATTTTAAAGCTCGTCCAATGTGCCGTCTTGCTCGGCGTGGACGAGCTTTTTATTGAGCTGCACAGGACCGCCGTCCTCTACTATTTCGAGGTACCGGCGAGCAATCACGACCTGGCCATCGAAAGACTGACCGAGGCGCTCTTTTCGCCCCTGGAAGAATCTCATCGAGGGCGTTCTCATCTGTCGCTGGCGCTCTGTGCCATCGCCGCCGAGAAGCCGATAGAGTTGATGTGGGGTGAGTGGGGCCCCGAGTCTTCTCAAATCCTGAGTCTGGGACACGGGCGGTCCGAGCTTTTTCGGAACCCGCCCTTCCCAAGAACCGAGCCGCTGGCAGCCGATCGCCGATTTCACCTTCTTTACTTCAAGAAGCCCTCGAGTGGGGTCACTCTCAGCCTGACCAGCGCCGAGAGTAAGGTGCTACGAGAGCGCTGCAGTTACGCCCCCATCCCCATTAGTCTGGACGGCAAGAGGCTCGAGCCCTGTTTGCCTTCCGCCGACATCCAAATCGATCCGGTCCTCCAGATGACCAGCCTCTACCTGGGTGCGCTGCGCTTGGAAACCGAACCGCCCTGTCGACTCCATTGGCCGCCCTCAAGTGGCAAACCCACCTTCCTCACCCCGCTACCCGAATCACTTCAACCGCTGTGCCCCGGACTGCCACCCGCCTTGATTGTCGAACTCCCAAAGGGCTGCCCGCCGCTCACCGAAGAACTCTATTTCTCTCACCTCTACGGGGTCTCTTGCTATCTCGACGGACCCTCCCTGCTCCACTATCAGAAAGACGGGGTATTGATGGAGCCCGTCAAGGGGCACGACGCCGGCGCAGGTGCTTTCTGTATCCTCGATGGACACGAACTCAAAACCGATGTCAGTGGACTCCGCGTCGTGGAGGACGAGAGGGTTTCCAGAGACCTCGAGTCGGCGGTCGAAACTTGGAAAAGACTGATCGACAACTTCATGAGCAACGAGCCTCCCATTTTCCTCAACAACATTGTGGCATCGGGCAAGAATATGATCGAGAGATTCCTCTCGCAAAAACTACTTGAACGCACGGTCAAGCCGTTCTACGACTATTTTGCGCAGACCGAGCATCAGCAAGCCATGGATCTCAAGAGGTTCCGCCGGCAGTTAAAGACCAGGCGAGGCTATCTCGCCTTCTTTAGAGACCCCGATTCAAGTCGGTAGAACCTCTAGTCGGGCGAGCCTGCCGAATATCTTCGCCGGGAAAGATCAACTGTGACTAACGGTCGTTCACAACTTGGCAATCTCAGCGCAACACTTTGATGACATTCCGGCAATGTGCAGTTGGCTTCTACTTCCTATCGTAGTGATATGAAGATCAACAACACCCACAGAACCCATCGGAAACGGTATCTCGACGTCATCAACGAATTCCCGCATCAACCGCCGGTGAATTCCACTCTGGTCTGCAGAGCTTCGAAACTCGAAGACGGCGATACACTTTGGAGGGACCTTGTCGCAGAACCGAAGGGATACGAGAAAAAGTTGCACCCGCAACTCTTGCCCTTGGTCCGCTCAGGAAGTGATTCTCAATGCAGAGTCAGGGGAATCTTCAACGCAAACCTCACCGAACCGGAAATCGAGAGGTTCGAGAAGGCATACAACGCGAGAATTGACCGGCTCACGCCTAACGTTCACGCTGTCCACGGCCTGAGTCTCGAAGGACTCAAGCACTTTGCCCAGCACGAAAGAGTAACGTACATCAGCGGTGCTCCTTATTCCGAGGCTGTTTGGGGAGAAGATCCCGGACCGTTAGGTCTTTACGGAGCGATCGAAAGCGTCTTTACCACATCGAAGACAGAGCTAAGAGAGTTGGGTGAACTGTCACGGGGCTACCAAACAGCGCTAGAAACGAGCCGATTGACTGATGCTAAGAGCCTCAGTGCGAAGGATTTTCGGGTCCTTCTTATTCGGGAAACAGCGATAGCCACGGCCAAAAGAGTCAAGCCTGGGCTAAGCAGACGCGAATTCGAAAAACAAGCCAAAGACAATCCCTGGCACCGCGACCTCGTGAATCTCTTGGAGCTTACAGAAGACTATTTGAGGAAAATGTCTGAGTGGTGAATCAGCTTTGTGAAACACAAGTTTTGCATTCCAGGAGCGAGTGTCGTCGATACCGAATTCAGATGAGTGCAGAGTTTGTCCACGATACTGCGTCGGTCGGGAGAGTATTTCATGAAGAAATCGCCGATTCACGCAACAGCTGATAAAGTCTGCAGAGCTCTCAAAAAGTCCGGTGTATCGTTTGCGATCGCAGGTGCTTTGGCTACCAACGCTCATGGCCACACACGAACGACCGAAGATGTGGACATACTGATCACAAGGGAAGGACTTGAGCGCTTTAAGGAGCGTTGGCTCGGTCTCGGCTGGACGGAGAATTTCCCTGGGTCGAAGGGCTTTCGAGACACTGAAAACAACGTGAAGGTCGATGTCCTCCTGAGTGGAGACTATCCTGGGGATGGAAAACCGAAACCAGTCTGCTTTCCCGACCCTTCCGAGGTGGGTATTCCGGATGAATTCGGCATTCCGATCATCAAGCTCAAGAATCTCATTGAACTGAAGCTTGCGAGCGGGATGACGGCATCTCATCGCCTGCGAGATTTAGATGATGTCATGCACTTGATCCGGGCAAACGAACTTCCCAGACAGTATGCAGATGAGCTGGAACCCTATGTTCGCGACGCATTCCTGGCCAGGTGGGAAGCGGCTCAGTACAACGATGACTACTGAGCACTCCGCTCCGGACCAGAGCACCGGCTACTCCGGTAGCCTTACCAACTTTCCCGAGGGGCCTATCTATTGAAGACTTGACCCGGCTGACCCGGCCGTCCGTTCGGCCCGGGCCTCCCGGGAGGTGCCGGCCCCTGAAAGGCCGCTGGAATACCCCCTCGGTAGAAATTCGGGATAATCGCCGCCGCTCCACCGGCACCGGCCGCTCCGCCCCGGCCGCCCTGACCACCCTGGTTGTCGACATGGACGGTCGGGGGATTCGGCACTCCCAAGGCGCGAACAGTCACGTTGCCCCCTCGGCCCCCCTCTCCTCCGGGTCCCCCATCCCCGCCGATTCCGGGTGGAAAGGAAGCGCTCTGGACGAAGCCGCGGTTTGCCTGGACGTAGAAGAGACCCTGGGCTCCGTGACCTCCGTCTCCGCCGGCCCCGCCGTGACCACCTCGAGTGGTGACGTAGATCGGCGTTCCGGCGAGAAGGAAATACTTTTGATTGTTGTAGGGCCCGTTGACGGAAAGACTCAACACATCGTTTGAGAACGGCTCGAACACGACTGTCACGTCGCCTCCGCTCTCACCGTTGGCGCCGGGTGCACCACTCGCTCCGGAGCGACCGTAGTCCCGAGGCGCGGAACCCGATTTCCCATCCTTGCCGTCTTTGCCGGAAAACTTGAACTCCACTTCCTTGCTCAGAGTGAAGCTTCGAGGAGAAACAAGCGTGTAAGAACCGCCCTTCTCAAGACGAGCAACCTGCCATCTGTAGTAGGACCCGGGCCAGAGCTGAACGCGCGCGCTGGTGCCCTGAACTTCTTTCGAAACCACCTCTTTCTCGGAGGCGTAGACCTGCAATAAATATCGATCGCGCGGATTGCCCTCCCATCTCAACGGAACCACAGGGTCGAGACCGAGAATGCGGGCGCCGTCGGGGGGCCATGTCTCCTGCCCCAGACACGTCCCGGCTAGGGAAAGAAGAAGGAGGCTGACGAGTATTCTTTTCATATTTCTCCTCAAGAAAATCTTCTTTAAAAGTTTTTGCCGATAAGAGCGACATCCTTCCTATCAATAAATTGGATCTTCTGCAGCAACAATGTGTCCCATTTATCCCATCTACACATCCGAAGACAACAGTGCTACTCTGGAGAAGAGATCGGAAAGATCTCACGACAGGAGCAAACCTATGAACAGAAAGATCTTAGGAATTCACCACGTCACCGCCATCAGCGGCCCGGCTCACGAAAATTTTAAGTTTTACACCGAGACACTGGGCCTGCGACTGGTCAAGAGAACGGTAAACTTTGACGACCCCGGCGTCTATCATCTGTACTACGGAGACCAAACCGGCTCTCCCGGCACCTTGATGACGTTCTTCCCCTATGGGGGCTCACAGGGCGACAAAGGCACGGGACAGGTTGCCGCGAGCAGCTATCCGGTCCGAGACCTGGAGATGTGGAAGAAACGGCTGGACATTCCATATCAAGTCGAGACCCGCTTCGGCGATGAGTACGTCGTCTTTGAAGACCTCCACGGAATGGCTCTAGAACTGTATCAGAGCGACTCCGCCCCTGAACAACTGGGACCCATCGGCGGTGCCACTCTCAAATTGCGGAATCCGGAGAAAACAGCGGAGCTACTCGAGCTACTCGGATTCGAGGAGAAGGCTCGCGAGAACTCTCGCCTTCGATTCGGCCTGACCGGGTCGGAGAGTACGCTCGACATCCTTCAGTCTAACGAGCCGCCGACTCGGGGGGGCGCCGGAACGGTTCACCACATCGCCCTGCGAGTGGCCGACGACGAGGCTCAACAGTATTGGCGCGACAAGCTGATCCGTGCGGGCTATCAGGTCAGTCCGGTGATGGACCGCAACTACTTTCACTCCATCTATTTTCGCGGACCTGGAGGCGTGCTTTTCGAGCTCGCCACCGACCCACCGGGAATGTTGATCGATGAGAGCGTCGAGGAGTTGGGAGCCAAACTCTTGCTGCCGCCTCAATACGAACCGCATCGGGAGCGGATCGAAGCGGTGCTGGATCCGCTGGAAGAGCCTTACAAGTCCACCGAAACCTCCGGCAGCGGGGATCTCATCGTGGCTCTTCACGGCACCGGAGGCGACGAACACGATCTGTTGGACCTGGCCGCCGAAGTAGCCCCGGGGCGCCCCCTGCTGGGCTTACGCGGAAACGTGAACGAGCGAGGTGCACGAAGGTTCTTTAAGCGGCTCCGAGAGGGAGTCTTCGACCAGGAAGACCTTCGTCTCCGGGCGGCGGAACTGGCCAGGTTTTTGCGGAAAAAATCGGGACCGCGAGTGGCCCTGGGCTACTCCAACGGGGCCAATATGGCGGCCGCGGTGCTTCTGCAGGAGCCGGACAGCTTTGATAAAGCCATCCTCTTTCGGCCCATGCTTGGCTGGGAGCCCGGACCGGCCGATCTCTCCGGCAAGCAAGTGTTGCTGCTGATCGGGCGAGATGACCGCATCGTTTCACCTGAAGCAGGCGAGAAGCTGGCTGAAGTTCTCCGAGATCGGGGGGCCGACGTTCAAGTCCACAGAATCCCCTCGGGACACAACCTGACCTCGCAAGATATCACGTTGGCTCGCGGTTGGCTGAGTGCGAACTCAGACAACTTGAAGCATACCGCCTAAGGAGAGAATTATGAGTTGGATGCCTGGCGCCGATCCCGAATTGAATACAGACTGTCCCGATGCCGTGGAAGTCGTCATCGTCCCCCGCACGGGAGACCTGGGCGAGTTCGAGGTTCGCCGGGCCCTTCCGTCCCGGAAGAAGAGAATGGTAGGTCCGTTCATCTTCTGGGACGAGATGGGGCCCGGGGAGTTTCTCACCGGAAAAGGGATCGACGTCAGGCCCCACCCTCACATCGGGCTGTCCACGGTGACCTACCTGTTCGACGGCAAGCTCCAGCACCGGGACTCTCTCGGAACCGATCTGGAGATCGAGCCGGGAGCGCTGAACCTGATGAGCGCGGGGAGGGGCATCGTCCATTCCGAGCGGAGCTCTCAACAAGTGCGCCAAAGCCCTTCGCGCCTGTTCGGAATTCAGAGTTGGCTGGCTCAGCCGAAGACTCTGGAGGACAGCGAGCCCCGCTTTATCCATCATTCGCGAGAAGAGCTACCGTTGGTGGAGGGTGAAGGCAAGAAGGTGAAGGTGCTTTTGGGGCAAGCCTACGGTGCCGCTTCTCCCGCGGCCACCGACTGGGACACCCTCTATCTGGACGTGCACCTGGAAGCCGGTGCTTCACTGCCGGTTCCGCTGGAAGCAGAAGAACGCGCCGTCTATCCCCTTTTCGGAACGGTGGAGATCGCGGGCGAGACCTATCCGGCCAATCAGATGATCGTTCTCAGACCCGGAAGAGAGGTCACCATTCGGGCCCTAGAGCCGGTCCGACTGGCTATCCTGGGCGGTCAAGCCATGGACGGGCCACGCCACATCTGGTGGAATTTCGTGGCTTCCTCCAAAGAACGCATCGAGCAGGCCAAGGAGGACTGGCGTCAGGGTCGGTTCGATAAAGTCCCCGGAGACGATAAGGAGTTTATTCCGCTGCCGACGATGTAAGCGGGAATTATCCGTACAGCCAGGGCGTCGAGGGGCTCGAATGGCAAGGAGATTTGAGTGACGGGTACCCATTTATGGGTGATCGGACATTCATAAGCGAAAATCGACGTCGACATTCGAGATGACTCGGGGGCCTGGCTGTATAGATAATTTCTGCTCGGACCCTAACGGTCATTCCCAATCTATGACCACTCGCCCGCTCACCGTCGAAGCGGCCAACCCTTCGCTCTCGATGACTCGGGACGCCGGCCAGAAATAATCGCCACCTACGTGAGCTTCCACGAGGACGATGATCTGATGCTCACCCGCCGTGAGCTCCGGCAGTTCAGCCTCCACCAGACCTTTCCCAAGGTTCCACGGCAGAGCTGTCAACTGAGTAGCCGTACGCATCCAGACCCCGTTGACCCGAGTTCCGCCCGGCAAAGGCACCAGGAGTTGGCCGGACTTGCCCGACTCAGGTGCGACAAGATAATGCGCTAGCAAGTAGCTTTCTCCGGTCTTCAGGTCGTCACGCTCGATGCGAGTGCCGTCGACGGTCTCCAAGTGGCGCATCAGGTAGAAATCTTCGGCCGAGTAGCGGTCCACCTGGTCTGTCGGTTTGAGCTGAAAGACTTCCAACCGCACTTCCGGTCCACTCAGATGGCTCAACTCCAAAATATCGGAGCCCGAGCCCGTCATCTCAAAAGGCAACTCTTTCGAAACGTCGGAGTTTCTGGTCGAGCCCTGCGAACTCTGGAGACGAAAAGCCGCCGGCTCTCCCTCCACCGTCGCTCTCAGCATCCAGCGCCCCGAGAGGGGGATATTTACCCTGACATCGTGGGCCGGCCGCAGAGTCACAACCCGAAACGACTCGTCGATCTGCTCCGACGGCAAAGGGTTGAGTTCGGCTTGCACCCGATGGCTCTCACCCTCCACTCCGAGATCCCAAACCAATCTGATCTTCGAAGCCTCGGAGTTGGTGGCGTATTCGGGGGCGCGATAGGAGAAAAGCATATCCCCCACAGCGCCCGGATCGACCAGCGCGGCGGTCGTCTGGTAACTCAACGGCAGAAGTGTGGAGTCTAGCTCCACACTCGTCGTGGCGCCGGTAGGTGCCAGCTCTTCCTTGTCCGACCAAAACCTCACTCCGGCTGCGAAACGGTCTCCCGGACGGAGCCAGTCCGGCGTCACCGCCGACCAACGGGAGATGCCCTCCACCTCCACCGACTGAGAGCAGACCAACAAACCTCCGTCCGGACTCACAGCCAGCATCTTCAAGCTGTACTCTCCGGGCTTGGCCGGAGCAACCACTTCCATCTCTCCCAACCGTTCCAGAGACATAGGCCCCCAGTGAGGCAGGTTCCCTAATTCCTGCCCTTCTCGAACGTAACGGGCAGCGGTGGCAAGAGCGTTGGTCGCCACCATACGAGAGTCGGCGTGGGCCCACCAAATCAGACCGAATTGGCACGGCGCGGGAATCTCCACGGTCAATTTTTGGGAGGGCAAAGCCAACGATTCGTTGGGGAAATCGATCAACTCGTCTTGCAGTACCGTGTAAAACTGACTGTCATTGACCTCCAGCGTCTCGGTTTGCAGTCGTCGCTCCGAGCCCAGTATCGCCAACACGACCTCCAGCTCGGCCTGGCCCATCTTCAAAGACGGCACGGTCATCTCTCCCAGGCCCCCATCCTGGTCGGCGTACCGACGTTGAGTCTGCTGACCCGCTCCGGTCAGCAGACTCAGCCAGACCGGAGTCCCCTCCGGGAGCTCCGGCCAACCCACTGAAAACCTCTGTCCGGTGGATACTCGAGTGGGAGTGATCGCCAACTGCTCGCTGGCCTGGCCGGTGTCGCGTAGGTTCCTTTGCCAAACCGCGATCGGCTCACCGTCAGCCTCGCCCATGACTTCGATTCGGTATGTTCCCCGACTGGGAAAGGACACGTCCCATTCGTAGGAGCCGTTGGAAAATGTCGCCTCCCCGGCTTTTATTGTGGTCCAATCGTACTCAGCCCTGGACTTAAATCGACAAAACAGAGCCCGCCTTCCGTTGCGCTCGAAAGCCTGATATCGAAATCGAAAACGGGCGAGGGTGGTGGAGTACGACAAAGACTTGAGAGCTGACTGCTGGAGCACAACCTCCTCCTTGCCCAATTCCGAAACGATGCGACGAACCACGGTCCCCGGACTTTCCCGGTCGAACATCTCCACCACCAGATCCCAGCGACCACTGAACCGTGGCAGCTTCTTGATACTAAAGTTGCCCCCTGACATCGTCACCTTTTGCTCGATCTGAAGGGGAACCATATCGGAAACTCCGGGCCGTACCTTTTCCCAACCGTCTGCTCGAATATCTGGTGCCACCAATCTCGCCCGTAGCCCCAACAGAGCGGCTCCCCTACCGTTCCAGCGATAAGTGCCGCCGTGTCCTGGGCCGGAAGCATCGGTAAACTCTAACTCAGCGTCCCCCGCGCCGTCCTCGGCGGCCAGCCTCGACACCTCGAAAATCGCACTCCTCACCAGCGCCCCCTCGTGGCTTCCCGTGCCCTGCCGGAAACGCAGACGATACTCTCCGGTCTCCGAGGGCGAAGAGAACCTTCCCTGAAAGAACGGACCTACAACCGTCGGCGGAGTCAAGCTCACATCGACCAGCTCCCCCGCCGAGTCCACGACTTCCACCAGAGGCAACTGCTCCTTCGACCACCAGACACCCAGATAGTGGTTTTCGCCACCGGGTAAGAAAAACTGGCCGTGGGTCCACAATAAGCCCGGGACGGAAACGGGTGGTGAGACCTGATCGTAGGCAAGCGGCACAAGACTCGTGCCCTCGCTCCCTTCCAGCCATAAGAAAGCTCCGCGATGTTTCTGGTCGCTGAAACTCACCTGGCCGTCGGCCGCTGACATAACTCGCTCGACCAACTCACCTCGATCATCACAGAGCACAACCGGCACGTCGGAAAGCGGAATCCCCGATAGTTTCCCCGCAAAGCCATGAATCTGCCCGTTGAGCGACCATCCCTCCAGGTGGATGGCGGAGCGGCCGACGAAATATCTTCGTACCTTGTCTCGGTGAGTGATTCGGACGAGAAAGAGTCCGCCGGGAGAGCTGCCGGTCTCCAAAAACCGGGTCCTTCCTCTGGCTTTGGCCGTCTTATGAGAATAGACGGGCTTGGAAAGTTCGACGGGGAGCTTCCTGGCCGATTTCCAGTCTTTCTCCGACAGATTCATCATGCCGACAGCCTGATCGCGCTTCAGTCTCCAGGTGCTCACGGTCGCCTTCTCAGGCGTCTTCACATTCAGTACCGTTTGGGCGGCCTTCAAAGACCGGTACTTGCGGAAACTCCTCTGCGGTATAGTCCGTCTCGGCGGGTCCGCGACGATACTGATATCCTGTAGAAGTCTCGCACCTTCTACAGAAGTGAGGGTGTCCGACAGAATCAGATGTCGAGAGCTGCTGACATCCCTCAAGAAAAGTCGATAGTTCTTTCGGTCGGAAGTGTAGAGCTCAGGTCTGGCGTGCTCCAATCCGCGTAGATTCCTGAACAGTTCTTCCCGTGTCACCTCCTCCGAAAAAGTGAAAAAGACGGCCCCCACCTCGGGCCTCCATTCGCTCTTTTCACAGAGAAAGAAGCCCGCATCGGTGGACAGAGGAACTTCGTGCTCCACACCTTCTAAAGGTCCGGTTTTGCTCTTCAGGCCGGCCTTGATCTTGAGGGCCCCTCCCACCGCCACCGGGGTCAGAATTTTGAGCTCGTAGCGAGTGGGGTCCAGCGGGAGAAGATCGTAGTCTTCCGGATTGAGCCCGGGAACCTCGAACACACTCTCCAGTGCCTCCGGTTCGATCGGCTGGTTGAACACCAAATACCAGGACGCTTTCCCCGGAACGCCCTGCACCTCCGTCAGGGTGGGACGCTCCGTGTCCCATTGCACTCTGTGAGGACGAAGGAATGAGGCCCCGGTGAGCGCCCTCCAACCCTTCGGGACGATGGCCGTATAGCTATGGGCCGGCGGTAGGGTTTGAGCAAACTCGACCCGGACTGTTGCCGTACCCTGGCGCACCACGTTCTTCAAGGGGATCCGAGGCCGGAAGTCCAACTCGAACGGTATCGGAGCGTCCTTTTCGTCGAGTCGGTTGATAGGCTGGTTGAATTCCAGAGTGAGACTCTTATCGTCGCCCGCCCACTTCAAGAGTTTCAATTCGCGGGGATGGCCGAAGTCGATGCTGTGTGCCCGGAAGTCGGGTATAGCCTCGCCGTGGTCCGGGTACGGCTGGCAGCCGACCAGAAGCAGAATCAGCAAAATCGGTATGGAACGAAGAGTTCTTCCCACCCCGAATCATTTCTTTCAAAGGAGACGAGACCTTTCATCAGAATCTGCGTTTCACTAATTGACTGTTATGAGACTACATTTTTCAACAAAGTTTGCAACCGTGCTACTCGCCGTCGTACTGGCGGCCGGTTGTGGAAACTCCAGCCAGGACACCACCACCCAGCCAACCCAATCGGCCCAGCCGGCCACTCCTCCGGCCGCCGTTTACACGCTGACCAACGACGCGGCCACCAACGCCGTACGCGAATACCGGCGCAACACCAACGGCACCCTCAGCTTCGTGGCCGACTACCCCACCGGGGGGAGCGGCAGCGGAGACGGGTTGAGCGGCTCTTCCAACGCCCTGGTGTTCGACCCCGGCAGCAACCGTTTCTATGCAGTCAATGCGGGCAGCAACAGCATCACCGTCATGAGTCTAGCCGGCGACGGCAGCTTGAGCACGGTGACCACCGTCAATTCAGGGGGCACACGACCGATTTCAGTGACCGCCTTTGCCGATCTGATCTACGTTCTCAACGCGGGCGACCCGGCCCAAAACATCCCCGCCAATTTGAGCGGATTCCGTCTGGCGGGCAGCCAACTGACCCCCATTGAAGGCTCCCAGGAGGCTCTCTCGGCCGCCAATCCCAATCCGGCTCAAATTGAGTTTGCCCCCGCCGGCACGGTGCTTGCCGTCACGGAGCGCGCTACCAACAAGATTTCCACCTTCAGGATCGACTCCAACGGAGCCGCCGAAGCCGTGCAGGCCCAGGACTCCAACGGACCCACCCCTTTCGGGTTCGACTTCACCCCGGGAGGGGTGCTTGTGGTTTCGGAGGCCCAAAGCGGCGAGGCCGCCGCCGGCTCCGTGTCCTCGTATACTTTGAACGCCGACGGGCAGCTGACTACCATCAGCAATTCGGTGGCCAACAACCAAACCGGGGCCTGCTGGGTGCAGGTCAACCGTTTCGCCCCCTATGCCTACGTCACCAACACCGGAGACGACAACATTTCGCTCTATGAGGTCGATGCAGCCGGTGCCTTGAGCCTGGTTGGAAGCGATACGGCGACAGGCGACGCCCCTGTCGATCTTGCCATTTCCAACGACGCCTTGTTCTTGTACACGCTGAACACGGGAGACGACTCTATCTCCGTGTTCTCCATCGGCGGCGACGGTGCCCTGAGCCCTGTAACCGGGATCAACGGATTGCCGGCTAATTCGGTGGGACTAGTCGCGAGGTAGCGGGCTGTCCGGCTTTCCTTTTAAATACAAGCTGCAGCCTGGGGGCTTTCACCGAGTCCAGGACCCCGTCGATTCGACGGCTGTATTCATAGAGGGATTTATAGCAGCCTTCCAGAGCATCGGATGAGGGAAAGGCGTAGAGAGCTCGGTTGTCCGAACTCGTCTGAGTGGAGCCGCCACAGGCTCGGATCATCTCCAAGGTGTCGCCGACCACACTTTCCTTGAACTTCTGACCCTCCCCCGGCGCCGTACTACGGTAGAGCGTAGCGAACCCTTTCCAGTAAATCTCGGCCTGTGTCGCCATCCCTTCTGCCAGGGTCCCTCCCCGAACCCAATCCGGTTCTCGGTGGTTGCGATACTTCACTTCGACCGCTGCCAGCGTGGCCCAAAGAAGCGCACCCAGCCAGGTCGGCACGAATTTGACGGCGACGGGAAGAAGCAGACTCAAGAAAACTCCCGCACCGAGAGCCTTTCCTCTCAGTCCCAACCCGCAAAGTAGGACACTCATGACTCCCACGGTCGCCATCTTGAGCGGCTCCCAAACAACGAGTGGGAAAGCCGCCACCGAGACCCAGACGACCAGAAGGCCGGCGCCGGCCGGTCGCTTGCCTGGAGCGAGCTCCGTCAACCAAGCCGCGCAAACAAAGGCGGCCAAGACTGAAAGCACCGTCAGTGGGCGAAAATCGACTCGAAAAAAATCCCAAGCTCTGGCTATTTCAAAGCCACATAGACAACAGAGATGTCCGGCCAGAAAAAGAAGAAGAAAGCGAGCGCCGCCTTCTCTCATAGAAGCGCCCAAGCTAGGACCAGAGCGGTGCAGAGAAACCCCAATACGAAAGGCCAGATATCGCCGGAAGTGCCCATGCGCTGATCTTTCTCTTCTTCTTTACCTGTCCTGTTTGACTCAGGACGGCTAAACCAGTTAGAAGGGCTTCTGAGCGACCAGGAGATGGTGGACGACCGCCGTGCCGTTATTCACATAGGCGTCGAAATGGGTATGCCCCAACATACCGTAAGCCTTCTCAAAAACGTAATCCAGAATAGCGACTTGCGGGTGCGAAAAGACCTCGTGGCCGACATCGAAGGTCTCTCTTTCCTCGGTGGACGACGGAGCGTAGCTAAAGACCACGAATCCACCCTTACGCAAGACCCGATCGACTTCGTCCAGGTACTTCCGCGGGCACTTGACGTACTCCAGAAGTCCCGCCGACACCACCGCATCGAAACTTTCGTCGGCGAACGGTAGCGGCTCATCGATGGAGCCGTCTCGGCGTTCGGTGTAGAGACTTCGCGGCGGTATTTGCGCCAGCATCGCGGGCGAAAGATCAAAGGCCACAAAATCGGCATCGAGCTCCAGCTCCTCGGCTCGAACACCCACTAACCCCGTGCCCGCTCCCAAATCTAGAATCGTCGGTTTCCCCTCAAAGGTCAAACCCTTGAGGCAGTAAGCAACGAAATTGGGGGTGATGTAGTGACAGGAGGCCAGCCGCTCGTTGTAAGTCGGGGCCAATTCCAAATATGCTTCGCTAACGTCGTGAGTCATGACCAGGGAAACCAATCTTGAGTTCTCCTCCGGAGACTCGGCTTTTCTTTGCTGTGGGCGTAGGATGCGGCGGTGCGAATCGTGTAATTCTCGTGCCCCATCCAGGATTTGAGAAGCGGTTTGAGGTCTTCTCGGCAGTGAGGGATAAGGTAGGTCAGGAATCGGAACAACTCCGGCTCCAACTCCGGTTGGCTCAAGAGCTGCTTCACTTCTCCCGACCATCGGTCGATGTGTTTCTTACCATGCCAATGGAGGTTCTGAAAAAGGGTCAGCGGGTCCTCGCTGTAGAGCTCTTCTCTCAAGACCGACTCAGCCCGTTCGTAGTCCGATTTCAACAGTACCAACAGTGCTTTCCGACCAATTCTCCCCTGGTGATTCTTCTTAATCCGCCAGACCTCTTCGACCGTCTCTCTCGAAAGTTCCAGTTTGACCAGAAGGCCGATCAGACACTGCAACTTTCGCCCCTCATCCTCAAACAGCTCAAAGTCCGCTAAGAGACGCTCCTCCGGACCGCCTCGAGTGCCTCCAAACCAGCCGGAGAACGGCTCCAGCAACTGCCCGCTCAGAATTTCATCCAGCCAACGCTCATACCAGTCGAGAAAACTCTCTTCGTAAACGAAAAACGGCGGCATCTCATCGTCGGACACGTAGACGACTCGCCCGGTCGCTGGACCGGCCACCACCAAACAAGAGTAGTTCGCGCAACCCTGGTCTCCGAAGGGCAGAAGCCCGCAATAAGTCTTGCTACGGGCTAGCTCGTAACGGTCGTCGTCGAAGTCGCTCTCCGAGATCAAGGGAAGCTTCGTCCACTCCGACTCGGTCATCTCGGGATTCAGAGGGGAAGGCACCGACAGATATTTCATCGGGTCGGACAGAAGATGTCCCGCCCCCCGCTCGAGTTCTCCGATTCCGTAGAAGGGCCCGGCACCGGCGCCGATTCGCTCCAGAAAGGCTCGAAAATCGGCGGGCAGCGCAATCTGATACTTGTCCTCGAACTCTTCTAGGAGGTGGACGGGGACGGGGCGCACTTGATAGCGGTGGCTCTGAGCCCCGAACGCCTTGAGGGCGTCGTCTTTCTTGCCAGCCAAAACCAGCTTGCCGCGAATTCTTTCGATCTGTTCTTCGAATCTCACGGGTTGTATTTCTGCGAAAGAACTTGAAGTCTTTGCGCCTCGGGATTCTCCCAACTTTATCTACGGCGTTGTAACCACGGAGATACCCGTTCCTGGCGCAACAAAATTCGTGCCCGGGGATAGGGTCCCTGTGACGGAGTCGATAGTGAAGACGGAAAAGGTGACGGCATCCGCGTTGGCTACGTAGGCGAAGCGTCCCGAGGGGTCTACCGCCACGGACGCGGGATTGTTATTGGTGCTAGCGGTTGGTCCCGGGGTGAGAGCCCCTGTGGAGGGATCGATGGTGAAGGCTTGCACGTTGTCGTCACCACGGTTTGTCACATAGACGAAGCGTCCGGTGGGGTCCACCTTGACGGAACTAGGTAAAGCTCCGGCGCCGACATTGGCTTGCAAGGAGAGGGCACCTGAATCCGGGTCAATAGCGAAGACCGACACGTCGTTGCTGCTGGAGTTCGAAGCATAGGCGAAGCGTCCCGTGGGTTCCACCGAGATGCTATTTGGACGGACTCCCGCGGCGGTGACCGCTTCCAAGGCAAGGGCGCCCGTGGCCGGATCAAGGCTGAAGCTCGAAACAGTGTCGGTAAGGAGGTTCGCTACATAAGCGAAGCGTCCGGTGGGGTCCACCGTGACAAAAGCAGGGAAAGTTCCCGCCCCCGCCCCCACGTCGGGTCCTCGGGTCAGGGCGCCTGTGAGAGGATCGATAGTGAAGACCGAGATGATGTCGTTATCGCCGCTCGTCACATAGACAAAGCGCCCGGTGGGGTCCACCGCCACAGAACGAGGACCGTCTACTCCTTCGACGGCCGTTCCCGCGGTGAGAGCCCCGGTAGCCGGGTCGATTGTGAAGACCGCAACACGGTCACTGCCTGAAATCGTCGCGTAGGCAAAGCGTCCGCTGGGGTCCACCGTGATTGATAGAGGAGTCGTTCCGGCGGTCAAGTTTGTACCTTGTGTGAGAGCGCCTGTGTCAGGATTGATGGTGAAACCGAAAATGCGGTTACTGGTAATGTTGGTGGCGTATGCAAAGGCTCCGACGTGGAGATCGGAGGTAGCGACGAGACTTCCCAAAGTCGCGGTCATGGTGATGGGAGTGCCGGCGGTGAAAGGCTCGGTGACATCCACTCGGGCCTCCCCAATGGTGTTGGGTCCCAAATTGTCGTTGGCGATGATGACACCCGTGTCGCTACTCGACCAGGTTACCTGACTGGTGAGATTCTGGGTGCTTCCGTCGGAGTAGGTGCCGATAGCCTGGTAACGGCGTTTGCTTCCAGGTGCGGTGAGAGCCTCGGGCGGATTGATGGCCAGGCTTTGCAGGGTGGCCTGGGTGACGACCACGGCAGCCGAGCCTGTCTGCCCGCCGAAGGTCGCTGTGACCTGGGTGTTTCCGATACCGGCCGTGGAAGCTAGTCCTCCGTTAGCTCCCATAGCCACGATAGTCGCGATGTTGGTGTCGTCGGATGACCAGGTGGCCATATCGGTGACGTCCGGAGTGGAGCCGTCGGAAAGGTTTGCGGTGGCCGTGAACTGTTGAGTCTGCCCTTCGGCCAGCACCGCCGGATTGGGGGTGACGGTGATACTTTCCACCGTGGCATCCGAGGCGGTCAGTGTGGTGCTTCCCGTTTGACCACCGAAAGTCGCGCTAATCTGGCTGGTACCGGTATCGGCTACGACCGAGGCCACTCCGCCGGGATTCGTGATAGTAGCTACGCTTGTAGTGCCCGACATCCAGGTGGCCGAGCTTGACACATTCTGGGTGGAATTGTCGGAGAAAGTGGCCGTGGCCGTAAACTGTTGAGAGGCTCCGTTGGCAAGAGTGGGGTTGGCCGGAGTCACAGCGATGCTCTCTACCGTGGCCGCCGTCACGGTGAGCGTGGTGCTACCGGAAACGGAGTTGGAGGTAGCTGTGATGAGAGTTTGTCCCGGGTTCACCGCACTTGCCAGACCGCCGGGAGCGATGGTGGCCGTAGCCGTGGTGCCCGAAGTCCAGTTGGCCGTGCCCGTCACGTCCAGCGGACTACCGTCGGTGAGCGTGGCGGTAGCGATGAACTGCTGCTCGGTGCCGTCGGCGATGGCGGGGTTGGCCGGGGTCACCGCAATCGACTGGATGGTCGCATCGGTGACCGTCAGGTTGGTGTCCGCCGATTGTCCGCCGAAGGAGGCTGCAATCGTTATCGGTCCGCCGGGGCTCACTGCGGTGGCCAGTCCGGTCGGCGAAATGGTGGCTATCGAGTCGTCGGATGAGGTCCAGACCGCTGAGCTCGTGACGTCTTGAGGAGGGCCTGAAGTGAAGTTCGCTATCACCTGAAACTGTTGGGTCGTGCCGTCGGCCAAAGTGGGGTTACCCGGTGAAACGACAAGCGATGTGACGCTCGCGTTGCTCACCGTAAGAGTGATTTGGCCGGAAACGTTGCCCACCGCGGCCGAGATCTGGCTCTGTCCGGCAGCCACGCCCGAGGCCACTCCGGTGTTGGAAACAACCGTGGCCGCCGAAGTGTTGCTGGAGGTCCAGCTAGCCGAGGTCGTCACATCCTGGGTCAAGCCGTTGCTCAGTGTCGCCGTGGCCATAAAATCCTGAGTCGTGCCCGCAGCTATCACCGGGCTGTTCGGAGTCACTTGAATGGAAGAGATGGTGGCCGTCGACACCGTTAGAGTGGTGCTGTCGGTCACCGGACCGATAGCCGCCGTCACCGTCGTCTCACCGGGGCTCACCGCACTGGCCAAACCGCCGGGTGCGATGGTTGCTACCGCCGGATTGGATGAACTCCAGGTGGCCGAACTGGTCAAATCCAGCTGAGTGTTGTCGGCGAACGTCCCTATCACCGTGAACTGCTGACCCGAACCGTTGGCGATGGTGGTTCCGCCCGGAGTCACCTGCAACGAACTCAAAGCCGACACCACGTCCTGAAAAGGCGGATCGTTGATCTCCACCGTCTCCCCCGGAGTCAGCTCCAAAGCCACCGAACCCAGTCCGATGACCGTCTCACCCTGCAGATACTCAATCTGCAAACGAACCACCGCAGTAGACACGTTCTCAAGTTCGATGACAGCCGCTTTGTCCCGAGTCTCCGGTCCGTATCTCACCAACCCCGAGCTATCGAAGCCGGTGAACCTCTGCCGGGTCACCTCCGAAGGTATCGCTCGCAAAAGCACCTGGTTGATGCGGACCGTGGCTACTTGGGGGGTCGGAGAGGGAGGCGCGGAAGTGAAGGAGCTGTTGCTCCCGCTGCATCCGGCGAAGACAAGAAGAACGGCCCACAGAAAGGCCAGGCGTTTGTTCATCGCCGAACCTTCTAACGGTGAGATAATTCACCTGTCCGTAAAGTGTCTTTACTATAAGCCGATTCGAATCGGACCGAGGCGGATACTCGGGCGTCCGTTGTAGTAGCCGTTGTTGTAGTAGCGTCCGTCGTTGTAATAACCGCCGTTGTTATAGTAGTTTCCGTTGTTGTAATTGTAGTTATAGTTGTCGTAGCCGTATCCGCGGTTGTAACGGATGTTGCGAGCTTGATTCACATTGTAGTTGGTGTAGTATCTCTGGTTCTGGTACCTCGGTTGGTAGGTTTGCCTGTAACGTCCGTTGTTCCGATAGTTGTAGCTCTGGGGATAGCAGATTTGGGCCACTTCAGGGCCCTCCACAATTTGAGATTCGCTATCGGCGGAAGCCGGGGTCGCGAGACCGGCGACCAAGAGGCCGGTGATACCCGCGGCAAAGATTTGACCTTTTATGTTCTGGATTGACATCTCTAGTTCTCCTTGTCTGAGAATAGCTCTCTACAGTGTCAATCGTGTCGGGTCGAGAAAGTTCCATTTCGCAGCGTGCCGAAACTATTCGAACTCCACCCCATCGTAAATCTCAGTCAGCGGCAGGGAGACCTCCAACTCCTCGATGGGAATCGATTGCTCCATTTCGCTGTATACCTCTCGGACAAACCCCGAGCCGGTCCTTCGGTAAGCAACGACGAGAGGCAAGTCCTGTTCTACCAAAAGGTACAGGGATAGGCTGGAAATACTCATGTACGAGTCACGCTTTTCACCCTCGTCGATCCGACGGGTGCTCTGAGACAAGACCTCCACGACCACAACAGGCTCATCTTGAAAGACGTCTTCCGACGGATTTGAGCGACATACAACGGTCGCATCGGGGTAGTAAAAACGAACGTCTCGGGGGTTTCTAATTCGTATCTTCGTATCCGAACCGTAAGCTCGGCACTGATGTCCGCGCAAGAGGTTCCAAAGACTCGCCAAGGCGTTACTAGCGATCTGGCTGTGTCGATTTGTCCCTCCAGACATCGCGTAGAGGACTCCGCCTACATACTCATGCTTCGTCGTACTTTCAGCTTCCAAGGACAAGTAGGTGTCGATGTCCACAAGGTCGATTTGTCTGGCCACGCTCATAGGCAAATCTTACCTTTCCAAGCGATTTCCGGCAACCGAGAGTTCTTCGTGCTTTAAGGAGCGGTAACGATAGACTTCGTCCGCTCGGCTCTTCTCCGGGTCACGCTGGCGTTGCTCACCTTCCAGCGCTCTAAGCCACGAGGGGCATGGATTCGTCCGCCTGTGCGAGCCGTTCCTGAAGGTCTTGTACGAGCCCGTGGCTCTGGAGCACCGCCTGACAGGCGAGGTCGAAATCGGCTTCGGTTTCGGCCTCGATGAGGCCGAAGATGCCGTCGACGAGGAGTTCCATAGAATCGGCGAGTTGGTTTTGAAGCTCTTCGCCCTCGGTGGTGAACGGTTGGCTCAGGTTCTCGAGTAGCCGCTCTATTCGTTCGGCTTCTCTTTCCAGCTCTGGTTGAGAGTGGGGCAGATTCAGGGCTAGTCTTAAAACCTTTTCGGGGGCGGTCTCGTTTCGGGAAAATTCGGTCTGCTGTCCTTGAAAGTTGTGGCGAACGAACATTGGAGAAATCCTTTCTGCTATCAAGTGAGGTGGTGCCGGGGAGAGGGTGAAGTGCTATCCTTCACCCTCCCCTAAAATCCGTTTTCGCTTAACCCACGTCGCCGTTCCAGAGAAACTTGGTGAGTTCTCTGCTAGTGGTGCGCATATCTTGGCGCACCTCGGCGCGCTCTTGACGATTCACCACCCCGTCCGACTTGGCGGCGTTCAGAGTGGCAAGGTCGGCGGCTCGGGCGTCTTTGAGTTGGCTCTGCTCGTCGGCGGTGAGCCAATTGTTCTCCACTCCGTTGGTGTATCTCGCGTTTTGCGCCGCGCCTTTTCCTTGGATGAAAGGTGCTCTTACGTTTCCGTTTTGGGTGCTAATCATTTTGTTGTCCTCCGTGTTGTGTTGTTGGTAAGGTTAGATTATGCGGAGAAGATCGGCGGGGGGCCCGAATTCATTCAGGCCATGTTAACAGGATGTAAACATTAGTAGCGGGGTGAGAGGAATCTCTACAAGATCGCTTCGTCTCACCGAACGCGGTCCAGGTCTTCCCTTACCAGACGTCCACAATAGTTCCGGCGATCCATCACGACCCAGCTCCTTTGCTCTCGGGTCATCTGGGCTAGGATGTGCTCGGGCACCCCGAGTGGAAGGTCCAAGGTCTTGCCGTCGACAGTGAGTCCGCTCCAAAAAGCCTTGAAATCGATCTCCTTGGTAAGTACTATAAAATCCACGTCGCCGACCGCGACTAGACCTCCCGATTCATCGTAGGCCCTGAGACCGCTGAACGCTCGAAGAGCCCGCCCTCGCACGGTAAACGTCTCCCCCACAGGTTTCGTCGCCTTCCAGTCCAGCCGGCAAGCACTGTCGTAACCGTGGAATTTCAGGTCCGCCAGTAGCTGGGTTTCCACTTGTTTTCGATGAGGAGTCTGGGCCGGCCGTTTGAGTTCGGGGATATGGAGAGCTTGCACGATTTCGCGGTAGTCGACCTTGTCGTCGTAGCCAACCTGGTCCCAGGCGTTAGTCCACATCCACCCTGGTCGATAGGGGTCGGCATCGTTCTCAAGTAGGAATTTGACCATCTCTGTCTGACCTTCCCGAACGGCCACGGAGATTGCGGTATCACCGATCTTGTCGTCTCTGCTCATCTGAACAAGCGCGTTAACATCTGAACCCACGCTAAGAAGATAACGCACCACCTCTAGACATCCATTCTGCGCGGCGGCAATCAACGGGGTTCGATCAATGTAGTCAAAGATCTCCAGGGCATCTCCTCCGCCCGCCTTTTCCACAAGAAGCTGAACCATTTCAAGGTGACCGTCCTCGGCTGCCATGTGAAGCTCGGACTGATCGAAATCAGAAAAATCTGTCCTCACCCGCCCACCGTGCTCGGTAAGAAACTCTACCCATTCCAAATCGTTCATCGCCACAGCTTGAGGGAAACTGCTCCATCGGGGCAAATGCGGAAAATTGGGGTCAGCTCCTACAGCTAGTAAAAAGAGCGCGATCTCTTTCTGACGCTCCACAGTGGCCACGAATAGCGGGGCCTCCTCCTCGCAATTGGGATCGTCTCCAGTGGCGATGGCCGTCTTCACATACTCCAAATCTCCATCGGCGATGGCCGTTCCGAGCTCACTTCTTTCATATTGTTCCACTTCAATAAGTTTGACTATCTCTCAAACGAGCCCCCCTTCCTAGTTCACTTCTTCGCTCCCCAAGTTACAACTCCGCAACAATTCCGTCGCCGATTCGTGAGAGACTCTCTCGATGAACATCCTCAGCACTAGACGACGACCGACTCCGTGCCCGACACGCGCACCCGAGCGGCATCGTCTTGAAAGCGGGGATAAGGGGCACAGCCCTGTCGGTTCAATAACCCACGCAGCCGTGGAAGCGACGGATGCCCTTCTGCACGCAACCCACCTGACCCATAGCCACACTCCCGAACTCAGTCATCTGGGCGAGGGACTGCGCGCGGGCGTCGGCGCTCTGGCGTTGGCCCGAGGAACTCAAGCTCTTTTGAACGGAAAGGGAATTCACGCAAAGCTCGAGGGGATGGCCTCTTTGGGTTTGGGTGTTGCCAGCACGGCATCTTTATTTCACTCGGGGGCGGCAGCCACGGTGACCACCGCAGCCCAATCCGTGCGCGGACTATCGGAGGTGGCCCTGGGTGGCTACCAACTTTATCACTATTCGCATGCCGGTGAGCATCACGAGAAATCCCAATTGGCCAAAGGCCTACTGAACTGCGCCAAGGGAGCCACCACGTTCATTCCCATGTTCGCGCCTCACGCGGGCTCCGCCGTAGGGGTACTCCACCTTGGAATCGTCGGTGCCAGCCTGGCGTTGGAGCTGGCGCATCCGGAGTAGTGCCACTGCACCGCCCCACGATGGGGTTGCCACCCGATAGTCTCGGGGATATTCCGTTACACTCTCGGAATCGGCCGAGGTTCCGAATTTATCGTATACCTACCGGCCCTTGCCGTCTCTCAAGAAAAAGAGCAACAAACGGAGAGCCGGCTCTCTGCGCAAGGAGAAGACCGATTGGTGCTGCTGGTGGACGACGAGGTCAGCATCCGCCGGGTGGCTCGAAGAGCGCTTGAGCGTAACGGGTACAGAGTGCTTGAGGCCGCCGACGGAGTCGAAGCCCTGGCCGTCTACGGGTCACATAAGAACCACATTTCCCTGGTCGTCACCGATATGAGTATGCCGGAAATGAGCGGCACCGAACTCGCCGGTCGCCTGAAAACCCTCGACCCTGAACTTAGAATTCTAGCCACCAGCGGACGTCCTCCGGGAGAGACGATCGGTTCGGTCATCGACTGCTTTTCCGATTTCCTACCAAAGCCGTATACCGTCTCAGACTTGCTCAATTCGATTGACCACGTTATTTCGAATCACCCGTCGCAAGCGAGCGGCGCTGCATAGCAGGCTTCTCCTAAATATCTTCAGGACGGAAAGCACGCCCCAAACTTGAGGAGAAGCCGGGGGTCTCCCTTGATCCGAATTTTTCGCCGCAGAATCGCCACGGGCATCGACGCTTGCTTGCGTAGGAAACGCACCCAGGTTTCGGCGTCCGCTCTCACCACGAGATCGGGTCTTCCATGGAGACCCTGCAGTATCTCCAAAGTTCCGTCATCGATCAAGACGGTTGCCTCTTTCTCACTATCACCACTGAAGAGAAAATGATATCTCGCGCTCCAACCGCGAGCGGGTTTGCGTTGAAATGTCAACGGCATCCCCTGTAGAAAACTGTCCACGCTGTTCGGCCGAATGCCGTTGACTCGTTTCTGCTGTTTATGAGGAAAGCGCTTGGCGGCGTGGGTTTCGGCATCGCTACCGGCCACAACATAGAGAGTCTCTTCCTTCTCCTGCAACGGCTTGACGATATCCTTCAGAAACTGGGCTCTGTTTTCGTCGAAGGGCGACTTCACCATCTCCCCCGCGGGACAGACCGAGAGACAGTAAGCCGCCTTGTAGTTGGCTCCAAAAGACAGGCTTTGCCACATGGAGGCAGATTCCGAATCGGTGACCCGATCGCGGTAGTCAGGAGCACTCTTGCTCGCCGCCACGGTCTCCGCCCAATCCGTGAAACCGCCCATGAATTCGCGATAGTTGTGGGTGTAGCAAGCGGAAAAGTTGAAGTATCCGTCGGGCTCGATGGCCCCCACCGGGCAAGCGGCCACGCAGAGTTTGCAACTGACGCACGGATTGAAGTCGAGAAGCGGCGTCGCGCTCTCCATCTCCCACTCGGTCAGGATGGTAGCCAATAGAATAAAGCTTCCGAACTTCGGATGAATGACGTTGCGATGGATTCCTATTTTTCCCATGCCCGCCGCTTCGGCGATCGGCTTGTGGGACACCACCCATATCTTGCCGGGGAACTGGGTCATCTCCATGGGGAATCCCATCGAGGGGTTCAAAGCTTTGACTCCGCGATCTTCCAACTCTCTGACGATCCGTCGAGCAATCAGATTTGTCTCATCTCCAGTGGAGTGGAACTCGAGATTGGCCACCGAACGCTTTGTTGAGCGAATGGCTTCTCTGTTCATCCTCACCACCAGACTGATCAGAGTCCTGGTCGACGGAAGAGCAGCCCGGATATCGGCGGTCTGCTCGGCCACCGCATGGTTGTCGATAGAGACAAAACCGACATCATCGGCGCCTGCCTCAAGACATATCCTGGTCATCTCCTGTTGACTTATGAGCTTCGTTGAGGACAATTCCAGCATTTCACACCTCTTTCGGTTCTATCATAGAACCCATATTGGCATATTGAGTTCTATAATGCAACCTGATAATCTCAACCTATGGAACGAAAGAGATTTGACGACTACCCCTGCCCCATCGCCCGAGCGGCCAATATCTTCGGGGATTGGTGGGTGCCGCTGCTGATGCGCGAAGCCATGTACGGAGTAGAAACGTTCAATGAGTTTCAGGACAACCTGGGAATAAGCAAAAACATCCTGAACCGGCGACTAAGCCGCTTGGTGGATGAGGGCATCTTCCAGAAGGACCTCTATCAGAGACCCTCTCGTTATCGCTACATCCTCACCGAGAAGGGCAAGGAGGCGCTCTCGATCCTGGCAGCCATGGCGGCCTGGTCGGACAGTTGGCTGTTCACCGACCAGGACTACCCGATCGAAATTCGAGACCGCAACACGGGCCGGCGCGTGCGCCCCAGAATTGTCGATAAAGAAACCGGAGAGCCCTTGGAGATGGAAAATCTCGTGCTCGCTCCCGGTCCGGGATTCCCCGATTCAAAGGAAGCGAGAAACTGGCGTTTCGGTGAGAGAGGCGAGGTTTCCGTGGAGTTGCCCGGCTAAAGGACCCCTCCCCTCTCGCGGGAATGCCAAGTAGCATGGACCAGCCTCAAATCTTGAATGCGCTTTTTCCCGAGCTCCTCTGGTACAAAGAGCAGTTCCAATCCGAATACGGAATCTTGATCTCGGAGCGCGGCATTCTTTCGGTCGGTCCCGCAGTCGAGCTGGAAAACGAAATCGCTCGTCGCCAAGCCAAAGGTGAGTACGTCACCAATCGGCGTCTTGCTCGGCGCGCGCTTATCCCCGGGTTTGTGAACACCCACAGCCACGCCTTTCAACGCGCTATTCGCGGGCGCACCGAGTATCCGCGCCAGGGAAAGCCGGGGCAGGAAGACTTCTGGAGTTGGCGCGGACTGATGTATCACGCCGCCTCCCTCCTCGACCCTCAGGAAATCGAAGCGATATCTCAAGCCGTCTTCGTGGAGATGGTGAAATCGGGTATCACTCGGGTAGGAGAGTTTCACTATCTCCACCACCAGTCCGACGGAACACCTTACGAAAATCCCGACGAGTTGGCTCACCGAGTGCTCCGAGGAGCACGCAGTGCGGGACTGAGCGTGACCCTGCTCCGCTCCTTTTACCAGAGAGCCGGGGTGGGCAGACCCCAAGCCGAAGGGGCCCAGAAGATCTTCTGCGATCCGAACCTGGATTACTATCTCGAAACGTTGGAGAGGTTGCAGAGCGAGGGCGTCCGGGTTGGCGTCACCCCGCATTCTGTTCGAGCCGTCCCGAGACCGGATCTGGAGCGATTGGCGGAATACGCTCGTGAGAAATCACTGCCCTTTCACATCCATGTCAGTGAGCAGAGAAAAGAGATTGAGGAGTGCCTCCAGGAGTACGGAGTGCGCCCCGTGGAACTCCTCTCCGACATCGGCGCGCTCGGCCCCGGCACCACCCTGGTCCACGCCATCCATCTGGGAAAAAACGAAATCCAGGCCATTGGTGAGAGGGGCTGCTCGGTGGCGTCCTGCCCCACCACCGAGCGAAATCTTGGAGACGGCATTGTGGCGGCTCGAGAGCTCCTGGAAGCCGGCGCGAAGTTTACCTTCGGCACCGACTCTCAGTGCCAGATCTGCCTGCCCGAGGACGCTCGACAACTAGAGTATCACCTCAGGTTGCAGACTCAATCGCGCTCGGTGCTCTTTGGAGACGAAGGCGAAGCAGCCGTCAGGACGATGTCGATGCTGACTGTAAACGGTGCCGAGAGTCTGGGCGTGGACGACGCCGGACTGCTGGAGGAAGGCTACCAAGCCGACCTCGTAGCCCTGGATCTCGATCATTTGGCCCTGGCCGGCTGCAGCCCCGAGAGCCTGCCACTCGACATTATCTTCTCCTTTGTTCCGGGAGTGGTGACCGACGTCTGGTGCCAGGGTACCGAGGTCGTGAGTCATCGATATCATCGGGCTGAAAGTCAGGCTCAAGATAACCTGCGGCGGGTCCTGAGGAAACTGCGCGAAGGGGTGCCGAGATGATCAAGTCTAACGAGTTAATGGAGAGGTTCGGTGATGTCGAATTTCTTGACGAACTCTGGCAAAAAGCCGCCGCTGATCTCCCCCGACGTCTGAATGAGCTTCGTCCCTACATGTTGCTTGAAGCGATGACCTCTCAGGAAGATCTGGCTAAACGTCTGCATAAGCTACGGGGCCTGGTTTCCAACTTCCTCACCGAAGGTAACGCCATTGCGTGTCTTGTGAAATGTGAGGGATTGGTAGCTGAAGACCATACTGACGAGCTTCCAGCGTTATGGACCAAGTTTGAATCGACCTTAGACGACGAGGTCAACCGATTGAATCGGTGGATTGCCGAGCAGGGCTGAAGAGTCGTTGCGGGCTGCGGCGATAGCCCGCGGTAGATGTCGACCGCAGTCTCTCCGGCCAGGATTTCCATAACCTCGCGACCGGTCGACGGTAGGGAAGAACGCCGTATCGGTGAATCTAGACCGCAGGGAGGGATAAGCGATTCAAAGCCATCTCAACAACTCGAAGGCCTGGAGAACGGCCCACTCCTCAGCACTGCGAGTCAGCGGTCTCTACCTGATTCTTGCCATGGTCTGGATATTCGGATCCGACCACCTTCTCTCTCTTATGACCACCGAACTCGATACAGCGGTGGCGATCGGCAAGTTCAAAGGTGCCTTTTTCGTGATGATGACGAGCGGCGGACTCTACTTTTTGGTTCGGTCATCGTTTACCGCCCTGGAGCGCACCCGAGCCGTCGCCTGGGAGCAGAAAAAGCTTTTTGAGATGATGGCGACCCACCACGATTTAGGGTTCATTCTTGATTCGGTCATCAAGCTTATCGAATCCCAGGCCCAGGGCATCCGTTGCTCGGTCTTGCGAATCGAGGAGGGCAAGCTAAGGCACGCCGCCGCACCGAGCTTGCCGGAAGACTATCAAAGAGCCGTCGATGGACTCCCCATCGGGCCGGAGGTGGGAGCTTGCGGGGCGGCGGCTTATCACAAGCGGAGGTTTTACTCCAACGACATCGCCAACGATCCGAATTGGGAGCCGGTGAAAGAGCTCGCGCTTTCGCTCGATCTTCGTGCTTGTTGGTCCACTCCGATTCCGGCTACCGACGGAGACGACATCCTGGGCACCTTCGCCATCTACAACTCCGTGCCCGGCCCACCGACCTCCCGACAGGAGCGACTTTTCGCTCTTGCCACCCACCTCGCAACGATCGCTTTCGAGCAGGACCGAGCCCGCGCCACCCTGGTCGACGCCAATCGAAAGCTGGAGACTCAGGTGAGTCTTCGAACCATGGAACTGCGGGAAGCCTTGGAGCGGGCCCGAGAAGCAGACAAAGTGAAATCCGCCTTTCTGGCCGCCATGTCCCACGAACTCCGCACTCCGCTTAACTCCATCATTGGATTTACCGGACTCTTGCACCAGGAGTTGCCCGGGCCCCTAAACGAAGAACAAAAAAAGCAACTCGGCATGATCAGAAAAAGTTCTCGCCATCTTTTGGATTTGATCAACGATGTTCTTGATATTTCCAAGATTGAGGCCGGTCAATTGAAAACGAGCAAGGAAAGGTTCTCCTCGAAAGAGGTCGTTCAATCGGTTTTTGACTTGCTTCAGCCGCAAGCAAAGAAAAAAGGATTGGCCTTCGACTGCTCTCTGAGTGCCGAAGTCGACGAAATGGTGACCGACCAGCGCCGATTTCGCCAAATCCTTATCAACCTGGTGGTCAATGCCATCAAGTTTACAGAGAGCGGCAGTGTCTCGCTAAATACCGAGATGATCGAACACGACGGACAGAGAGCTCTCCTGGTTTCCGTCCGGGACACCGGAGTGGGAATCGGCGAAAAGGACCGAGAGCGTGTGTTTCAGGATTTCTCCCAACTCGATTCCGGCATCACTCGCGCCCACGAAGGGACCGGACTTGGACTGGCTATCTGCAAGCGACTCTCAAAACTGCTCGGTGGAACTCTGGAGTTTGAAAGCACGGTCGGGACCGGTAGCACCTTCACGCTGACGCTTCCGCTCCCCGTAGAGGAGAAGCAGATGGGCGACGCCGCGTGAGTGATGCACAAACGATTCTCTTGATTGAGGATAACGAACAAAACCGCTACCTTGCCACTTATCTTCTCGAGCACGCCGGTTTCAAGATCGTCTCGGCCGACTCCGGAAGCCAAGCTCTGGCGCTGGTGGAGGAACTGACTCCGGACACGATCCTGCTCGATATCCAGTTGCCCGGAATGGACGGCTATCAAGTGGCCCGAGAGTTGAGGGCCCGAGAGTCTTTAAAAAGGATCCCGATCATCGCGGTGACCTCCTATGCCATGGTCGGAGACGAGGAGAAGGCCCTGCAAGCGGGTTGCACGGGATATCTTGAGAAGCCTATCGACCCGGACACCTTCGTGTCCCGGATCACCGCGCTCATTGCGATGGGGAGGCTAGATGTTTGAACGCGCCCTTATCGTGGAGGACAATGAGTCCTCCCGATACTATCTGAAAGCGCTCCTTGAGGCCAAGGGGAAACTGGTGGAGACCGCCGCGAACGGAGAAGAAGCGCTGATGAGAGCCCGTCGCACTCGCCCCCAGCTCCTGGTTAGCGATCTTCTGATGCCGGTCATGGACGGGTTTAGCCTACTTATCGAGTGGTTGGAAGACCCCGAACTGAACACCATACCTTTCGTCGTTTACACCGGCACTTTCACCACTGAAGAAGACAGACAACTGGCGCTACACATCGGGGCCAACGCTTTTTTAGTGAAGCCGATGGAGCCAGACGAACTCATGCATTCCTTAGAGAAGACAGTCGTCGATTTTATACCGGATCGACGGGTCGCGGCTGAAAGAAAGCTGGAATTCTCCCGGCGTCACGCCGATGCCCTGGTCCGAAAGTTGACCGAGCGAAACCGCGAACTTGAGCGCGAGCGACTAGCGCGCAACCGCGAGATATTGGAGAGGGAAGCTCTCTTGGACGCCTTGCACGCGGGCGTGGCCATCCTGGATTCGCGCGGTAGGATTCTTCGGGTCAACGAGAGTTGGCGAAGAACGGCCAGGGAGAATGACCGGGCTTCCAGCACCTACGGAGTGGGCGGCAGCTACTTCGAAACGATCGAGGGCCCGGACAAAAACGCTATCCGAGCTTCTATCGAAGCTGTCTTGAATGGCGAACTGACAAGCTATTTCACCGATTTCCCCTGCCATAGCAAGCATCGTAAGTGCTGGTTTCGTATGGTGGTGACCCCTCTCCGTTCCTCTGAAGCGGCCGCGATTGTGATGCACATAGACGTCAGCGAAAGAAAGTTGCTGGAAGAGCAACTCCTGAGAGCCCAACGCCTGGAAACCATCGGTAATCTAGCCGGTGGGGTGGCCCACGATCTGAACAACAGTCTGGCACCGATCACGGTGGCGGTGGACTTGCTCAAGGCTGAAATCCGGGATGAAGCTCAGCTGGAGTTGCTATCTTCGATTGAGAAGAGCGGTACCAAGGGGCGCGACCTTGTCCGACAACTCCTTCTGTTCGCCCGAGGGGAGGCCCGAGAGCGACGTCCGGTGCCCCTATCGGACCCCTTAGACGAGGTCTATCGGCTGGCTCGAGACACCTTTCCCGAGCGCATAAAACTGCACTACGAAATCGACGCCGGTACAGAAGTGGTCCAGGCCGACCCGACCCAACTCTATCAGGTATTTCTCAATCTCTGCCTGAACGCTCGCGATGCTATCGACGGAGAGGGGTGTATCGATATCAGAGCCGGTCTGGTCGAACACGGAGAGGCCGCCTTCCCCGGCTCCAAGCGAGGAGCCCCTTACATCAGAGTGGAGTTCAAAGACACGGGTCACGGCATCTCAGAAACAGACACCGAGCGAATATTCGAACCTTTCTTCACCACCAAGGAGTCCAATCAAGGCACCGGACTTGGGCTTTCGACATCCAAGTCCATCATCGAAAGTCACGGAGGGCACATCGAGCTCGAATCGCGGATGGGTCAGGGGGCCACATTCCGAGTCTATCTTCCGGTGTGTCAAGAGCCCGCTGTCGACCTTTCCGAAGAGATCCAGGACCCGCCGCCAACCGACCAGACGATCCTCGTGGTAGACGACGAGGCCACAATTCGGGAAGTGGTCGTCAGACTTTTGGAAGCAGCCGGCTACAAGGCCGTCGGCGTGGGGAACGGCTTGGAGGCTCTCAGTAGGTTTAGAAAATCGCCCGAAAGCTTCTTCGCCTTGCTCACCGACCTGAAGATGCCGGGTATGAGCGGAGTCGAACTTGTGGCTCAGATGCGCGAGCTTCGCCCCGACTTGAAGGTGGTGGTCTGTACCGGGCTCGACGTTCCCTCAGAGGGCCCGCTCAAGAGCCTTGAGCAGCCGTACTCTTTCTTGCGCAAGCCTTGCACCGGTCGAGAACTCGTGCAAGCCGTGGAGGCTTGCAAAACTCATTCTTCAAATCCGACCTAGGACCTGATAGAAATGCATCAAACCGCTTTGCGCGCCTCGGCCACCACGGACCGCACTTCCGCCCGTAGTTCCTCAAGCTCACAGGGCTTGGAGAGAACCGGCCGAGCGGTCTGGGCTAAGAATTTCTTGGCCCTCTCGGTGAAGACTCCCCCGGTCAAAAAGATCATCCGAGCGGCCTGCTCGGGAGCCTCCACCGCAAGAGCCTCATAAAGCTGCAAGCCTGTCATTCGAGGCATCATGATGTCGCACAGGATGACATCGTATCGCGACCCTCCTTGGATATTGAGAAGCGCGGCCAGACCGTCTTCGCACACTTCCACCGAGTGCTCACGGCCGAGGGAGCGCTCCAGCATCTTGCAGACGCCCGGTTCGTCGTCGACCACCAGCACCCGACCGGGTAGAGGGTCGGCCGGTCTCACAGACGCCGGTGGAGCGATCTTTGGGACCGGTATCGAGGGCAAGGTGACAATAAAAGTCGACCCCCTGCCTGCAGTGCTCTGATAAGTGATCGTCCCCCCCATATCGGTCACAATCTTGTAGCATAAAGATAGCCCGAGGCCCGTCCCTAGCCCCACCGGTTTGGTGGTGAAAAAGGGGGTGAACATCTCTCGCGCAACCTCCGGCTTGATCCCGGATCCGGTGTCGCTCACGGAAAATCGAACAGAGTCTCCCTCCATCTCCGTGGCCAGGACGATACTGTTGAGTTCCGCCTCTCCTTCCGGAATCGACTGCATAGCGTTCAAAAGTAAATTCAGAGCGACTTGCGCCAATCTCGGTCCGACCGCGAGAACACGTGGAAGGTTACCGGAATAACGCTTGGTCAGGACCGCCCGAAAGCGAAGCTCGTTGAGGAGAACGCCCACCGCCGAGTCTAACACGGCTTCCAGATCGAGAGCTGAAGGACTCGATTTCTCTCTTGATGACAACACTCTGAGATCGCCCACGATTCGGTTTATCCTTTGAGCGGCCTCGAGGGCCTCCGCGAGCATCTCGTTTGTTCTCGATTTCTCAAAATTTTGGAGTGACGAGGTTTGCAACTCCTGCAAGGCCAGCTCCAAGTTCATCACGATGATGGAGAGCGGATTGTTGATCTCGTGTCCGACTCCCGAGGCAACCGTCCCCAGAGAGGCCATTCTTTCGGAGAGAATGAGCTGACCTTCCAGTTGTTTGCGTTGACTGATATCCCTGAAGACAACCAGAACAGCTTCATCCCCCTCGAACTCCGTAAGCAGGGCGGGACACACTTCCATGCTAACTCGCGAGCCGTCGCGACGCAGGAAGTCAAACTCTCTCACGGGGGGTAGCTTGCCCTCGATGGGCGCCCAAAGCCAATCCCGAGCCTCAACGGCGTTCTCTTCGGGTACTAAATCGAGAAGGGGAATCGCCAACAGTTCGGACATCTCGGCGTATCCGAGAGCTGAAAGCAAGGCCGAATTGGCGTAGACCCAACGACCTTCCCGATGAATACCCACTCCGTCACGGCTGGCTTCGATCACTCTGCGAAAGTCCTGATGAGCACGCCGGGCTTCTTGCTCGGCTCCCTTCAGGTCGGTAACGTCTCGACAAACGGATACGGCTCCCATCATCTCTCCCGACCCGTTTCGAAGCGGTCTCGAATTCACGCTTATCCAAGCGCCCTTGCGACCTCGACCTCGACCCAGAAAATATTCTTCGTTGTCAATTTTTTCGCCGGCCAGCGCTCGCACCATGGGCACTTCGTGAGGCGATACGGGTCGAAGGTTTCCGCTTTCGTCCATCCGCTGGGTTTGGAAGTATCGGCTCCACTGGTCCGGCGAAACGTTCGGTCTATCCCCAAGCAAATGTTCCGCCTGTCGATTGAAGAACTTAAATTTTCCGTGTGGGTCGGCCACGACAACCCCCTCGGCCATCTGCTCCAAGATGGAGGAGAGCAACATCATCTGGTCGGAACCGACTCCCTCCAAAGCCCTGTCGGAATAGGGAGGGGAGAATCCGGTGGACTCCATCTCGGCGCCCTGCAGACGCTCCTCAAGCCAGGCGACCTGGTCTTCAAAAGTGATGTCTTGTGGAAGTTCGACGATAAGCCGACCGGCCGACCGGAGCGCACACAAGAGTCGCTCCTGTTCGTCCCTTGTAAGCAGAATAAGACGGTCAGCCGGCTTGGTCCGGCTGAGATACTCCGCCATCGCGTTCTCGCCCTGATCTTGCTCTTTCCGCAGAATGAAATAGCTGCCCCGAGACTGGGCCAGGACACTCGCCAATGCGTGACAACAGGTGTACTCGAGGCTCGATTCGGGTGGGCAAAGCTCTGGTTTCACGGGCGATACCACGTAAAAGCAATTCGACATCACCATGATCTTCTGCAAGCGGTTACGGCGACCTTCGGACTAGGTCAAATGTTCTGGGTCGTCGGAGACTGAAGACGGTCTTGACCAAAATTGAGATGAATGGAACTCAGCGTTCCCTCTTCTTCCAGTCCGTCAATCAAATCGACGAACTCCAAGTAAACCAACCGGTTGGCTTCCTGGACGGCACGCAGAGATGGAGGAAGAGGCCTTTCGATCTCATTCGGCAGGAGTTCGTTCACCAGTAGACTTCGAAGTTCTAGCGCTCGGGGATCGTCGGGGCGGTTATCCAGTTCGGCTCTTCCCTCGGGGGAAGCATAGTCGTAGTACTCGAGTTCCTCACCCTCGTTGATCCGTTGAGTGGTCCGGGGCAACCAGTAGTTGTAGAGACCGAGTTTGCTCGCACCGTCGGTCACGCCGAGAATGTGGGTCGGCGCCCGATTAAAGTTGAGCACCGGGCTGATATACTCGTCGGTCGTGAAGCATGCGTGACGACGCCCGGGAGCCTGGTCCGAGGAGATGACCCCGAGGAGATCGTGGCGGGTGCCGTAGAGGGCCTCCAGCTCACCCCGGATCCAGCTTCGATCGCCGTTGTAACCCATGGTCACCAACATGGTCATCAGGTCGATGTTTGAGGTGAGTTGGTCGCGGTCCACATCTCTCTCGGTGGTGAACTTGCCGGTGTAGTCACAGACCACCAGCGGGACCCGCATCGCTTCCTCGTAGACCGATCCCACTTTACTCGTGCTGAAGCCGTGAGACCCTACGTAGTCTCCATGATCGGAAGTAAAAACGATCACTGTCTGGGAGCGCACGTCCTCAGGCAAAGAATCGAGCACGCGGCCTATCTGCTGGTCTACAAGACCCAGAATCTGGGCGTAGCTGTCCTGACCTCGAGCCCAATAGTCGAAGGGTGCCACCGCTTTCTTGACTCGACCCTGCAAGATGGGGCTATCCTCCAGCTGAAAATCGGTGACTCCACTGTCGAAGGATACGGCGCTAAAGATGGCTTGATTGCCTTCGTTGTAGAGAAGTTGAGTGGAGGGTTTTTCGGCTCGAATGGTATCGATGTGCTCCCAGTTGCTCGGGACGGAGGGAAAGCCTTGAGGAGGCGGCTGAGACTCCGAGACGATGCTGGTGTCGTAGGAGACCAACGGGGTTTGGTTTGCTGCACTAAACATTCCCATATAGCGGACAGGCTCGGTACCACCCCAAAAGTACTCGTAATCGTGAGGGTTCACGAAGCTCACCGTGGCGCAAAATGGAGGACTCTGGGGGGTACGAGACTGCAAGTACGACACCGCCAGGTCGGCGATCTGTCTGTCTCCCAACTCTTTCCCATCGGCGCTGACCCCTTGGCCCTGCGTGCCTCCCGGGTCGGGGCAGTTGTACGTTTGAAAACCGTATTCAGCGAGATAGTTGACCGGGGGGTTTTGACATTCGTCATTTTCATAAGGCACGTTCGCGCTGCAGTGGAACTTGCCGAAGTAGGGCGTCTCGTAGCCTGCCTCCTGCAACAGTCGTCCGTAGGTGGGAAACTCCGTCGGCATGGAGGGAGGCTGGGCCCCGTCTGGAGCCGTGCCGCTGATGGTGGTGAGGACATAGGTTTGATGGGTATAGAGACCTGTCAGCATCACCCCGCGGGAGGGTGTGCATGCCGACGCCGCGATGCGATGGTTGACGAGACGGACTCCTTGTGTCCAGATGTGGCGATGAAGGTTGGGCATGAACCGTTCGATGTATTGGTCGGCGGTTTCTATTCCGGCCGGGAAATGCACGGGATAGCGCATTTCATCAACCATCATGAAAAGAATATTTGGTGGCCGGTCCGACTGTCCGTCGCTCTGGCCGGAAATAGGATTGACGGAGGAATGACCGCAGCCCTGACCAAGGATCGCGGCTCCCGCCCCAAAGGCGAGACCCTTCACAAAATTACGTCGCTTCACTTGGACACTCCGTTTCCGTATCTCTACCGAGAGTCAGTTCATCGTCTTTCCAACGTCACCTCTCCCCCCTTGAGCAGGCCCAGCGATCGACTCTGCGAAGGTAGCGTCCATGAAACTCCCTAGAACCGCAAATCTTCTATCTCTCTTGCTGGCCACAGGCCTCGCTTTTTCCGGCTGCGGTAGCTCCACCACCGACACCATCATCTCCGGCCCCACGCCCCTGGGACCGGGATACTTTGTCGATTCGCGTACCGGAAACGACTCTACGGGCAACTTTCAGAACGGCGCACCCTTCGCCACCGTTCAAGCCGCCGTAGCGGCCGCCGGTCCTGGAGCCGACATCCTGATACGGCCGGGAAGCGGCGTCTACGAGGGGCAGATTCAGTTGCTAGACGACCAGCGTCTCCTGGGCAACGGTTCGGTCGACGTCAGCGCTCAAGGACTGTCTCTTCCAACCCTTTCCGGACCGATTCTCTTGGCAGACAACAATACGGTCGATTCTATCCAGGTGATCGGCACCGACGGCATTGCCATCGACGGAGACGATCAGGATTCCGGCACGATCACCAACTGCGATATTTCCGACAATCAAAACGGCACGGGTATCCAGATGCGCGCCGTAACAGGCCAATGGCGCGTCGAGGACAACAATATCACGAGGATCGATGGGATCGGCTTGGACATGGACACTCAGGCCGGCGGTACCGCCAGAGTCCAAGCCAACCGCAACCTGATTACCGAGTGTCGGCTTTTTGGTCTGGGAATGGCCGCTTTCGGCCAAAGCGACATGAGAATGCAAGCCAACAACAACACTCTCAGTGGGAACGGACACGGATTCGGCCCCGACCAAACTGCCCTGGGATCCCTCTGCGCCAGCCAGGGTATGGCTACCATCACGGTCCAACTTATCGGCAATATCAACAACGGAATCTACGGCTTTACTCAAGCCGCACCGGATTCCACCATCAACGTCGAGCGCTTCGCCCAGATCAACGATCTCAACGAGGGCAATTTCGTCGAAATCGAAGGTACCGTGAGCGACGTCCCGTTGGGTACGGCCGGCTTTTGACCGGCATCCGCGAACGCGGACCGCTTAGTCCGGAAGCGAAACCGACAGCCTAAAATTTGTCTTCTGGCGGGCATCCAATTGAAGGTTGTAGACCCCTGTCCGAGGAGCTACCAAATCATAGGCCGTAACGCTATACGGATCGACTGAATCCGGAAGAAGATTTTCTCCCTCGGGATCCTTAATCGTGATGCTTACAGGCGCCTCGCTTTGAAGAAGGCGAACCTCCAGAATCTGACCCTTCTCAAGATAGAAAGTGTAGAGACGGGAGCTATCGTCGACGTGTCCCTGCACGAAAGACGACATGGCACCAGGTTCGAAAAGTGCCGTGGCCACGATTTCACCCCACACTTGGGTGGCCGTGAAGCCGGTCAGTAAGATGAGCCACAACAGTCCCCTGATACGTTTTGTGGTCATATGCATCATGTTCCGTCGACGCAACTCAGGGCCTGCCATGGCGCCCAAAAGCATACGGAGGACATACTCTGGTATAAGACGAGTTCGACACGGATAGGCGACAGTCGGATACCATCAGCGCATCGTAAAGCAGCTCAAGCTTGGCCTCGTAGGCTTCTACAATGACCTCGAAGGGAAAATAAAATGAGTTTACATATTACGGCAATTACAGTCTTACTACTGCTTTTCGCGCTTTGGGTTATCCTGAGCCGAGCGGCCAGAAGAGCGCTTGGGCGCATCTTCGTCGGTACCTATTGGTTTGCTATCGAGTCTCTCCAATTATGCCGGGAGCTGGTGAGAGGCCGGCCCGCCGCCAGCGGAGCTTGATGAGGGCGCGCTTAGACCGACGTAAAAAGCTGCGTCGTCAAGTCTTCAACGGGTGGCAACCTTTTACTCCAGCCTGCCGGATGGCGTCAGCAGGTCTTTCTCCTCTTCGGCTCTCTCCGCGATGACCTGAGCGTCCAGATGCTGCTCCGGACTCACATCGTTCGCCACCAACTCTCTTTCAGTGGGGAGGTCTTTCTTCGGCTTGGGGCGAGCCTCCGTCTTCTCCAGTCGCACCTTGTAGATCGGCTCCGGCATGAAGACACCGTGGTGGTCGTAAACCTCTTTGACCAGTCTGACCGCTTCGCTCTTTGCCTTTAAAAACTCGGCTTGATCCTGGTCTACCCAGGCAACTACCTTCAAGTTCACGGTTGAGTCCCCCAACTCTTCAACCAGACATTGCGGCTTGGGATCGTGAAGAATGCCGGGACAATCCAGCAAAGTGTTCACGGCCAGGGTCTGGGCCGACGGAATATTTTCCTCGGTGTCGATCCCCACGTTGAAGCTCAGACGACGCCGCGGGTTCTTCGTGTAGTTGAGGATGGTAGCCTTGAACACCGTCGAGTTCGGAATGCGTAGGTGGTTTCCGTCGAGAGTCAGGAGAATGGTAGCCCTGGAGGTCAGCCTGACGACTCGACCCTCGGAACCGTCGATCACGACGTGGTCTCGCGGAGCGAAAGGCTGCCTGATGCTGAGAAGAACACTGGCAATCGAGTTTTCAGCCATATCTTTGAAGGCGAATCCGATTGCCAATCCGACAACACCGGCCGTTCCCAGAATCGCCCCCACGATGGTGGTAGCATCGAGAATCTCCAGAGCCAGAAGAATTCCGAGAAGCAAGAGAGTCCCGTAGAAGATCTGCCTGAGAAGGTCCTGAACAAAAATGTTGTTCGAAATTCGCTGATAGAGCCAGTCCCACCGTGAGACCGTCTTTGCTAACCCCAGAGAAAGGAAGATGACGAAAATTGATACCAGTAGGAAAGGCGCGTAGCTCAAAAGGTCGAGGGCACGCTCCTGCAGGTCCGCCAGTTTCGGAAAAAGCTTGCCCCGAAATCCACGCTGAATCTTCAGTCCGTTATCAACCGCGATGATACCGTCGATCTTCCGAGCCAGGTCCTCAGCCTCCGACCGCGCTTCAAGAGACGGGACCTCGCCCCGCAGCACCGCCACGCCCCCCCGCACCTCCAATGTGACGGTGTCCAATCCGTCGACTTGTCGATAAGCCTCACGCAACTGTGCCGTGCGTGTTCGGTCCTCCTCGTTTGGCTGACCCTGGGCGGCGCCGGAAAGAGTCGATGAAATCAAGAGAATACCGATAAACAAGAGCCATCCGATCAAACGTTTCATTCGGCTCAATCGACTCGTGCGTTCAATTATGATCATATGCGTGGTGGCCTCCCGGTACCTCCTCGATTCTGAACCGGAGCGAGCTGCGTTGAGAACAGCCGGAAAGCGACCTACCCCGCACACCATCGTATGCTATACCTATCCCGTCGCAATTGCGAGAGACGAAACTGACTCGAGTTTGGAATCCGAGCGATGGAAGCATTCGGCCCGACACCGTTCCATCTCCACGGCGATCTACGGCGACCTGGTGCCTCTCCGAGGGTTAGTGGCGCAGTACCCATCTGGTCCGAGGAGTTGCAAGACCCTCCGCACTTCGCCTTGCGCTTTCTCGTCATTACGTCAGGCCGGGGCTTCGTCCAGACAAGCTCGTACCGCGCAAAGCATCTCTGCGGGCGTACTCGGTTTAGGAAGAAAGCTCTGATTGTCACCCAGCACCAGCTCCCTGCCGACGACATCGGTGCTGTATCCGCTGGTAAACAAAACTCTCAAGTTCGGATCGCGAAGCTGTAGTCTTCTGGCCAACTCAAGTCCATTACCGCCGGGCATCACAACATCCGTAAAAAGGAGAGCAATCGGTCTTGTGGCCCCTTCGAACGTATCCAGGGCTTCCTCCGGTCCCGATGCCTCCAAAACGCGGTAACCGGCACGGCCCAGAACGGTGAGGGTCAGCCTGCGCACGCTTGGCTCATCTTCCACCAAAAGAATGGTTTCTCTCCCGCGCTGCAACAGGTTCGTTTCTCTTTTGTCAGCGGCGGGCGCCCTCTCCGCCCCTTCCGACACCGGCAGAAAAACCTCAAACACCGTTCCCTGGTCGGGTATACTCTTCACTCGAATAGTACCCTTGTGTTGCTTCACAAGACCAAAGACCGTGGATAACCCAAGACCCGTTCCTTTTTCCGCGGCCTTCGTCGTAAAGAACGGTTCGAAGATTCTGGGAAGGTCTTCAGGGGATATACCGTGTCCCGTATCGCTGACTCGCAAAAGTACATACTCACCGGCGACTTTGTCGACTTGCTCAGTGAACTCTTCCTCGCTGAATCTGCCGGGACAAGTTTCAACAATCAATTTCCCTCCCCCAGGCATGGCTTCCCTAGCGTTGACGGCCAGATTTATCAGGATTTGATCGACCATTCCCGCATCCCCACGAAAAATCAACGGCTCGGGATGAAGACGCAGCCCCAAACGGACATCTTCCCCTAAAATTCTCTCAATCATGGATAGCAAGCCCGAAACGCTCTCATTGAGGTCAAGGGCTACGGGCTGCATCACTTGCTTTCGACTGAAAGCCAAGAGCTTCCGGGTAAGGTTGGCGGCTCGCTCCGCGGCCAACTCGATTTCCTGAGCCGCTTCCAGACCTTCCTCCCCCAACCCGTCGAGAGCGATGAGAAAAGCACTATAGCCCTGTATTACGGTCAGCATATTATTGAAGTCGTGAGCTACTCCGCCGGCCAATCGACCGATAGCCTCCATCTTCTGAGACTGAAGAAGCTGTTCTTCCAGCCGGCGCCGAGCCGTGATATCTCGATAGTTGGTGACGATTGACCGCACCACCGGATCGTCCAAGAGATTGGTGAAAACCGCCTCAATCCAAACCCAGTGTCCCCCCTTGTGTCGGCGTCGAAACTGAGCCGACAGGGATTCGTCAGGATTGTTCTCGAGGGTTTCGAGCGTTTTCCAAAGTCTCGCTTCATCATCGGGATGCGCGTTCCAAAAGAGGTCGCGTCCCACCAATGTCTCGGGCGGGAATCCCTCGGTCTCGTTGATGGCGGGACTGGCGTAAGAGATCTTGAAATCGGAGTTGCTTAAAACGATGACATCAGTGCTATTTTCGATCAAGGAACGAAATCGGTGTTCCGCACGCCGAATCTTCTCCTCCGCCTCTTTCCTCTCGGTGATATCCTGATTCACCCCGTAAGTGCTGAGGGTCTTGCCGGTGCCGTCTTTCTGAGCGAACACTCGCACCGCGAGATAGCCGGGACACCCGTCGCCGAAGACGATAGGGTGCTCTAGGTGGCTTGAATACTGAAGGTCCTTATTTGTGACCGCTTTCCTGGTCTCTTCGGCCACAGTGGAGAGCCAACCCTCCGGCAGAAAGCGCTTCGCATACTCCCGGGAGTGCATCGTGTATCCCCCCTCACGCTCGGCAGTCGTTCGAAGCAGATCATAAAAGTGATCGTTGAATAAGAAGACCTCGTTCTCCACGTCGTATTCCCAATGACCCAGGTGAGCCATTTTTAGAGCGCGGGAGAGGGTCCGCTCGCTAATCATAAGCGCATTCTCCGCCTGACGTCTTTGCTCTTGCTCTAAAGCGAGAGAGACCAGATGACTCATTGCAACAGCGAATGTCTTCTCATCGTTTGCCCATTCCCGGGGAGGGCCGAGATTCTCTAGACGCACTATTCCCTTGCGAGTACCCAAATGAAGTATGGGTACGTCCATCACCACCCCGGTTCTATTTCTCTCGGCAACGTTCAATTCTTGACCCCTGCCGGTAACCGGCGTCACGACCACCTTGCCGGAACTGTGAGTTTCAGTTGTAAGTTCGAAGAGAGCCGCGCATTCGAGCGCGTGAGCGTGAGAAGCTTCCAGCCAGATACCGACCCGCTCCACATTCAGGGTACGAGCGATCAACTCGCAGAGCCGTCTCAGAGTCTCCTCGGCTCCACCCGTCTGAGCCGTCTGTTCATTAGCAAGGGCGATCAAGGCCTCCCATTGTTTGGCCAGACGCTCCTCCTCGGCCTCTCTTTCAGCCCGGCGGCTGCGAGCCTCAAGGACGTGTGAAATATCGGCCGCCAGGTAACTCAAAAGCCGTAACTCATCCTGCCGGCAACCCAAAGATTGGGCAGAAAAAAGACCGAGGCTTCCGAAGGCTCTGCCTTCAAAAACTAGTGGGAAGGCGGAAAAACGGCCGTAGTCTCGCTGCAAGGCCTCGGCCATCCAAGGATGTTCGGCAACGGCTCCTTCCGAAGTGACCAGAATCATAGACTCTCGGGTCTCCAAGACCTGCCGAGTGGGAACTTGAAATCCTTCCTCCAACAGCGGATTGCCTTCTTGTAAATCGTCGCTAGCAGCCCACGCTTTCAAGGTCGGACCTTCTCCAAGAAGCCCAATCCATGCCAAGCAAAAACCATCATCCACGGCAAGACGGCATATCGAGTCCAGAAGCTCCTCGACGTTTTCCGATCGAATGAGCGTCTTGTCGATCTTGCCGATCATTCTGTAGAGATTATTCAAATGCTGGGCGTTGCGCTCTCGTTCTTTGCGCCGGCTAATGTCTCTACCCACAACCAGCCTTCGCCCGTCCGGGAGAACCGTCGCACTTGCCTCGACAGCGATGGTCTTGCCGTCCTTGCGACGGCAGAGCCATTCACTATGAACCATCCGGCCGGCTCCCACTCGGGCCTTCTCCGCCGACACCCGGATTCGCTCGGACTCCAACAGCAACTCGTTGCGGCGAAGGAGTGCGAATTCATCCTTGCTATATCCCAACATCCGGGTAGCCGCGATATTCGCGTCAATGATGATGTCACGATCAGCAAAGATCAGGATAGCGTCCGAGGCTGACTCGAAGATGGTCCGATAACTTCTGCTCTCGGTAATATCCTGATAGGAGATAATGAGCCCACCCACGCTGCCATCGCTTCTGTACCAGGGGCAGACCTCCCAACGCAGCCAGTACGGAACTCCGCCTGTCGAAACGAAACGGTCCTCGCCACGGCTCTCTTCTGCTCCGACAAGAGAACGTCGGTGGGCCTCCTTCCAATGCCGGGGAAGGTCCGGATTCACTTCGTAGTGATGGCGACCGGTAATCTCGCTTGTCTCTGGATTGAACATCTCTATCCAGCTCCGGCTGGCAGCGATATAGAACATCTCGGAGTCGAACATCGCCACGGCCGCCGGATTGTGTCGGATGTAGAGGGAGAGTTGCTCTTCCCGCTCCTCTAGATAGGCGCACTGAATAGCGGACTCCAGCAGGATGACAACCTGCCTACCCAGCGTTTGCAGCCAACCCTGCTGCCTAATATCCAGCCGGCAAGGGGCTTGGTCGACCACACACAACGCTCCCAGCTCTGCTCCGTCAGAACCGATCAAACGTGTCCCGGCCAGAAACTGCAAACCTTGCTCCGCCAAAGCCGTAAGGAGAGGGGCACCTGCTGAAAAACCTGGGAGGACTTCTATTTGGAAGAAATCGGAGTCCTTAAAGAATCGAGCTAGCGACACATCGCTCCACAGTTCTTCCAACTCCGGGAGTCCAATCGTAGAGATGACAGTCCACCCTCCCTTCCCAAAACAGATTGCGATCGAACCTGATGAGCAGCAGAGCTCGGTGGCAAGAGCCGTCAGATCGTCCAGTGCTCGCTGATACCGTGGCCTGATTTTGCCCGCAATACTCTTCATGAAGCAACATTGAATAGTCAAGCCCAACCGGCCTTCTAGGGTTGCTGCCCCAATTCATGCAACCGCCTCCTGCAAGTCGCCACGGAGTCGGGTCGACAAACGAAAGGAATGCTTTAGACGGCCTCAAATATTCAGAACCGGGGATCGTTTTGACGTCCGGGTGTGTGTTGCAGACTGTGAGGTGGCCCGATGGCATCATTGAATGACGAAACGAGACTCGAAGCGATCGCGGAAACGAAGCTTCTTCATGCTCCTCCCGATGATAAGTTCGGTCGATTCACTCAGCTGGTGACCGCCGTCCTGGGTGTCCCCATCTCCCTCATAACTTTGGTCACCGACGAATACCAATTCTTCACAAGCGAATCTGGTTTGCCGGGACACCTGCGTGAGGAACGACAGACGCCTATAACTCACTCCATCTGTCGATATGTGGTGGAGTCCGAGGAGCACTTGGTGGTTGAGGATGCTCGGGAAGATGTTGATCTGCGCAAGAATGGGGCGGTTCGCGAATTCGGCATCGTAGCCTATGCCGGATTTCCCATCTCAACACCCGAAGGAGAAGTTTTGGGTAGTTTCTGCGCGATCGACGATAAGCCGCGAAAGTGGTCCATCAAAGAACTCTCTATACTGAAAGGTTTCGCCGAAGCCATTGAAAGCGAAGTCGGTCTTCGCCTGGAAGTGGGCCGCCGGAGAGAAGCTGAAAAGAGGCTGGAGTCCGATGTTTTAGCCCGTACGGCGGAGCTGTCCGAAGCTCTGAAGAAGTCGCGAGCTGTCGAGGAACGTTTCCGCACCCTTGTGGAGCGCACCCCACAGGCCATCGCCATGTTCGATCGGGAACTACGTTATCTGCACTACAGTGAAAGGTGGGTAGAGGATTACAAACTCCAAGACCAGGGAGAACTCACGGGGCGCAGTCATTACGATGTCTTTCCCACCATACCGGAGAGGTGGAAGGCTCATCATCGCCGGGTCCTCCAAGGTGAACGGCTACGTTGCGACGAGGATTCGTTTCTTCGAGAGAACGGGGCCCGCGAATGGCTTAGATGGGAGCTGGTGCCCTGGCGCAAGTCCGGAGGAGAAATCGGTGGGTTGATAATGCTAACGGAGGTGCTCACAGAGCGACGGGTGGAACAAGCAGAGCTGCGCCGCAAATATATTGAGCTACATGAGGCAAGTGAGAAGCTTGCTCAGGCTCAGAAGGAAGCGAAGCTTGTTCACTGGAGTTGGACACCATCAACATCGGAAGTCAAGCTCGAGAACTACAGAAGAGAGGGCAAAGTCGAGTTCACGCTCGACCGTCTGCTCGGAGAGATTCAGCCAGAGTACCACGAATCTATACGGGAGCAGCTTAAGAAGGCGGAGTCTTCGTCCGCTTCCGTGGACTTGGAAGTGGCCACGATCGATGACAGATTTCTGATGCTCGCGGGGGTCAGGCAAGGCCACCGCATCGCGGGTGTGGCGCAAGATGTTACCGAACTCCGTCACCTCAAGAAGCAACTCCGAGAGTCTCAAAAGATGGAAGCTCTCGGGCTGCTTGCCGGTGGCGTGGCTCACGATTTGAATAACATCTTATGCAGCATTCTTCTGCCTGTCGAACTTAGTAGAGACGAACTGGAGTCAGACCATCCTGTTCAAGAAGATCTATCTATAATTTTTGAAGCCGGCAAGCGGGCCGAGAATCTGGTCCGCCAACTCCTGCTCTTTTCGCGTCGAAGCGAGGTCAAGACGCAGGTCGTCGACGTGAATTCGGTGGTCGACAATTTTCGTTCTATTCTGACTAAGCTGCTACCCAAGAGGATTCGGCTGGAGGTGATTCTGGCGGACTCCATTCCAAAAGTACGTATCGACCCGTCGGCCTTGGAACAGGTTTTGATGAATCTCGTCGTCAACGCAAAAGACGCCATGCCGGAGAGTGGGAAGGTGAGTCTCCAAGTGCAGGTTGAGGAACGCCCGTCATCTCAGAAATTTGTCGTCGTTTCCGTAGAAGATTCAGGCAGCGGTATCCCCGAGGAGGTTCAGGTTAAAATGTTCGAGCCCTTCTTCACCACTAAAGGAGTCGGTGAGGGGACAGGCCTGGGGCTTTCTGTTTGTGCAAATATCGTCGAGGAGGCTGAAGGCCGACTCTCCGTGGACTCCGTGCTCGGTCAGGGAACCTGCATTCGGGTGGAGTTCCCTTTTGCGGAGGAAGCCGTCGCCGAAAGCGGTCCTGTCGACGGTAGGAACATCAAGGTTCCCCAAGGCACGGAACGTATTCTCTTGGTGGACGATGACGACTCTATCAGAAGGATCCTGGCGAAGTTCCTTCGCTCCATCGGGTACAAGGTAAGTAGCTTCGAATCTCCTTTGGACGCCCTTCAAGTCTTAGAACGTGAAGAGGTGGATCTCCTCATTTCAGAAGTCCATCTTCCCAGCATGGATGGCCGTGAATTCGCTTCGGAGTTGAGAGTAATTCGTCCCTCGCTCAGAGCGGTCTTGATGTCGGCGGATTCCTGTTTGAGCGTGGTGGGGGAAAAGAACCTTTTTCTGCATAAGCCTTTCGGTAAGACTCAACTCGCTCTGAGCGTTCGGCAAGCGCTTGATGGTAACTAAAAAATTGAGTCCGGGTGACCGGGAAAGTTACCAATCGGACGAAATCATTTCCAAGTCCTTTGCCCCATTGAGGTTGCGCAGCTTACTTGTGTCGCCGCTGCCGCTGCATTCAGCAGAAACGGTGTTGCCCTTGGCAGCAACCAAAAGGAGTGTATGAATGGAGGCGAAATTTAAGGGCGGTGAGTATCAAGAGACTTCTGTATTTCGTTTCCCTGTTTCTTCTCTGTCCCGCCGTCACTCTTCCGGCCGTTGGTCAACCGACACCCAAGGTAGATCGGCTCGCGGCCGCTCCGGCAGATCTGATTGGCACCTACTTCTTCTATGATCGGCGAGATCATGGATACGCGTTTCATCTGCAACTCGAAGCCGACGGGACGGCCTTCTATATCGAACAAGCCGAGGACGGCAACCTCGTACGCAAAGGCTCGTGGAGCGCCGGCGGCGACAAGATAACGGTCAAACTTCCCGAGGAGACCAAGGTTCTTAACATGGACGAATACGGTCAACTCATCGAGAGCAGAGATGGCGAGACCCGCATCTTCTCAAACATTAGACGAACGACGCAGCCGTAGTCTCTTTAGAGAGTCTACAAGTCGTTACTCGGTAGTACCGACAACCCCGTCTTTACGAACCGCCAGCCCCGTCTGCTTCTGCCAGGTCTGAACGGCTTTGCCCACAAAATCTCCGTGATTGGCGTTGAGAGTGGAGAGGTTTTCGGCCGTTACGTCCATCCAGAGAGCCTCTTTAGCGTCGTCACCGCCCTCGAGCTTCATATCCCAGCCCAGATTATCGGCGTCGGACTTATCGATCTCCATCATCTGAACCTTAGTCGCCATCCAAGAGGTGTCGGTGTTGCGAAAATCATCGACGGCGCCCTGATACACGAGTGCGCCTCGTTCTTCGAACAGGTTCTTGAAGCTTTGGTCGAACTTGTCGGACTGCTCCTTGGTCAGGCTGTCGCCCAGAGCTTCTTCTCGGAGCTCACGACCAAGAGTCGCGGAGACGGTCTCCCCGTAGTCGGTCATGCCGCCTGGGATAGCCCACTTACCGTTGTCCGCCCTCTGAATGGCGATCATTTGCAGCTTGGTTTCGCCGGTCTCCGGGTCCTGGTGGCGGCGGAAAACGATGGGGTCGGCGGCGGTGTTTTCACCCTGCTTTCCCAGTAGACCCTGTCCGGTGATACCGGTGGGTCCTCGTGGGTTGCGGAGCTGCCCGTCCACGACCCGGGAGCCCTCGTAGCTCGGAAAGAGCTTGGCAATATCCTTGTCGGAGAGATTGCTGCCGTCCATTCCGGACTTCTCAGCTCGTGCTTTGACCGCCTCTTGAAAGTCGGTAGGCTCCGCCCAGATCGGCTGCTTTTCCACCACGGGAGAGGTATAAGGTGTGGGGCGGTAGTCGCCCCCCCAATTGTCAGGCACCTGACCTCGGTCGGGATATCCCTCCGGCTTGTCGGTCCTGGAAACTTTGTGACGAGTGCCGTGCTCCAGGCTGGGGAACCGGGTCTCGTCGGTCACTAGCATTTCGTGTTTGGCGATTTTTGGTTGCGAATTTGAGGGCATAAATTTTGTCAAGAATCCGTCGATCCCGGCGTGGTGAAGAACTTCGGCTTTGCTATCAGTCGTCTCCTCCGCCAGCAGGGGAGCATTGGCATTTAATGCAGAGGTGGCGGTTTCTCTATCGACGAGCCTCGCCGCCGGCTTCTTGGCGACTTCAGCCGGTGCTTGCTCCACTATCGGCTGCGCCCTGCCCGTGATGTTGACGCTTTCCGAAGGCGTGGCCGGGGCCCCGTTTTTGTTTGGCCCCTCCACATTGGCGCTCGGTTTCTTTCGCCCCGGGGGAGCGACGGACTTCGTGCTCAAGTGTGGTGGTATCTTGCCTGAGTTCATCCTAATTACACTCCCGCTTCAACAAACAATGCTTGAATTTTACCTCACCGAGGCGCTCAACACATGGGTGGCATGTAAATTCATGACAAACTTGTAAATTTCCCCCGAAAGAAAACACCCCCGACTTAGCTACAGTCGGGGGCGGGAGAGGTTATTAGTGCAGGCTTACATCATAGCGGAGCCGAGCAGCGCCATGACCATACCTAGACCGATAATGACAGCAGTACCAATGATAGCCTGAGCGATCCAGACAAAAAAGCCTCTGGCCAAGCTGACGGGTACCATCAAGGAGTAGACGAAGGAAGAAATACCGGCACTCACCACCAGTTGGATGACGGTATAGTCGAGACCGATCCAGTGAAAGGGTGCCAGGACGATGGACTGGGCAAATCCCGCTACCAGCAGAATGACGATAGCGTAGCCGAAAGACGGCGGCTCCTCTACCCCCACCAGCCCACAGGCTGTCCGTAAAACCATAGCTCCGATTGCGAGTAGAACAAGAACCGCAGCTCCGAAAAGAAAGATGCCCAGGGCACCAGCCGCCAACATTTGACTCATTATAAAAGTCCTCCTATCCAGGTTTTCTGCACTATAGAAAAACCTCCTTCAATCAATATCTACCCCGAATATACCCGAAACCCGTCTTTACAGCGCTCTGCCCGGCCCAATAGTATCGGTCGACAAACAATCTCCTTGGAGTAAACTATGAAATTTCAAAAGTCGAGTCTGAGCAGACTCGCTTCCTATCTTTTAGTCTTGTCGGTCGCGTTCTTTGTGAGCGCTTGTGGCGACAGCAACACCGACGAATTCGTCATCAACAACCCCGGCAACCCGGCTCTTGCCGGACGCTACCTGGGTGCCAACGACCTCTCCGGCGGTCAGACGGCCAATCTGGATCTGACGGTAGCCTCCAACGGCAACGCCACCGGCACTTGGACGGTGATCGACCCGGTCACGGCCCAAACCATCAACGCGGGAAGCTACGCCGTCTCTGGTGCCGTCAATCTGGCCACCGGCAATTTCTCTCTCTCGGGCACCATCCCCGGGGTAGGCAACTTCAGCATTGCGGGCACTCTGCCCACCGCGGGCAACGTCGCCTCCTACTCCGTGAGTATCAACGGCCAGACTTTCGCCGGTGTGATTCAACCGGCCGCCCAAGGTCAGCCCAACCCGCCCTCCGGCGGCGGTGGCGGTGGGGGCAACAGCCAGCTCATCCAGGGCGGAACGCTCTCCAACTTCGTCTTCACTCCGGACAACAACTACAACGGGGACAACCCGCCCATCGACGCCGAGTCCGGTATCAACGGGGCCGTCGGCGAAGGGGTCGATGGTTCGGAATCAGCCAGCATCGTGATCTCCGACATCTTCCTCACCAACCCGGTGCAGACCCGTACCTTTGCTATCAGCATCGTGGTACCCGAGGGTGAAGACCTGGAAGTCGGCACGGTTTATCCGCTGGCCGACAACACCGGGCGGGGCGTGATCATCGCTCTTACCGACTCCGAAGGAGTGGAAGCCGTGGAAGGCTGGAGCCTGACGGCTTCGACCACCGGCTCTGCCACCATCACCGCGCTCAACGAGGACAGCATCACCATCGAGTTCACCTTCAGCAACGTCGGCCCGAACTCCGAGATCGCCAACAACCCCGCAACCGGAACATTCAACACTTCCGGCACCGTGGTTGGGAATTTCGCTCAAATTCCGTAGCTCAGGTTTCGGGAGGGGAAGCGTCCAGGGCAACCTGGGCGCTTTTTTATTTGGCTCCGGAGCGACCTACTGCCCCTGATTTATCAGCACCCACTGGGTCTTGCCTTCAAGAATTTCACCAACCAGAGCGCTGTCGTGGTGAAACTGCGCCCCACCCCCGACCCACATCAAGATCCCGTACAAGGAACCAAACAACCTGACGTTGTCACCGATAACGTAGCGTGCATTCTCCCCGGCCATCACCAACGACGCCTCCGTGCCGTCACCTAGCTCGAGTTCGAAACTGTCACAATTCCTCCACCCCACGAAATAGAGTTGGAAGTCCTTCGGTCGAGGTGGATCGCCCGCGGAGGCCGGCATATTTACCCGGCAGTTCGCACGCGTGATGAAGCCGTGCGCATAGACAACACAAGGCTCGGTTGATGGCCCGTCCAGCACGATAGCGGCGTCCGCGCCTAGTTCGATCTGACCTATCGGTCCAAGAAAAGCGTACTCACCTCCACGCTCAAGAGTGAGAGTCACTCCGGGGTCGACATAGAGGTCTCCGTACGTGCCCGGAGCTAGGGTCATGTCCGCACCCACCACCTTGTCGGCGGGCGGAGAATCCTCGTCGACCCCCTCAGGGGGAATAAATCGATACGGAACGTGGATTTCATTTTGGACTTCAATGCTGTCGTACGACCCGCCGGGCGCCTCGTTGTTCATCGTCAGATTCGGTGGCACGACCATCTTTCCATAGACCCGGGCAGTCCCACCGAACGAGGGACTATCCATCGTGCGAACGGAGGCTTGGCTGTTGGCGGCCGGGGGCGAAGTGGAGGCAACGTGTGGG